>Ga0137355_1000117_pt1 | contig 11896 bp, 8 predicted proteins | sample EasRivERMLT800_2_FD_104763 | JGI IMG/M metagenome (GOLD analysis project Ga0137355, IMG submission 104763) | Soil microbial communities from meander-bound floodplain in the East River, Colorado, USA - East River MetaG ERMLT800_2 | ecosystem: Environmental > Terrestrial > Soil > Floodplain ... | reverse complement strand
CTTCTTTTGTGGGCTATTTTCCTGCTGATAAACCGCAGTATTCCTGTATAGTTGTGGTGCATAAACCAAGTACTGCAGACAATAATTATTATGGTGCTGATGTAGCGGGTCCCGTTTTTAAGAGAATCGCCCAAAAGATTTTTACGGATGCTCCTTCTACAAATGAAATTAAAAATTTAGAGAGAAGAATAAATAAACAAGAGAATAATTATAATAGCTATTTTGCAAAATCTCAGAAGCAACGAAAATCAATTCCTAACGTGAAAGGAATGTCAGGAATGGATGCAGTTGCTTTGTTGGAAAATTTAGGTGTAAAAGTGAAAGCTATTGGCGTGGGAAAAGTTAAAAAACAATCCGTTCAGGCTGGACAAAACATAGTAAAAAACTCAACTATAATATTAGAATTATCGTGATTATACTAAAAGACATATTATACAAAGTGGCAATCGAAGCAGTAAATGGTTCGACTGAAATAGCTATTAATAAAATGGATTTTGATTCTAGGAAAATAGAAGCGAATGATGTTTTTGTAGCTATCCGTGGTTCAATTTCTGATGGGCATGATTATATAGAGAAGGCCATACAATCAGGTGCTGTGGCTGTTGTTTGCGAAGTATTTCCGGAAACCATAGTCGACGGAGTGACTTATGTTCAGGTAAAAGACACTAATATGGCTTTGGCATTTATGGCTGCAAACTATTTTGGAGATCCGTCGCAAAAACTAAAACTTGTTGGGATTACAGGAACAAATGGAAAAACAACAATCGCATCGTTATTGTACCAGCTATTCAAAAAAGCGGGCTTCAAAGTAGGATTGATTTCTACTGTGAAAATACTTGTTGATGAAGTAGAATATAAAGCGACACATACCACACCCGATTCTATTACTATCAATCATTACCTGAAAGCAATGGCTGATATCGGAGTGGATTATTGTTTTATGGAAGTGAGTTCTCATGGAATTCATCAAAAAAGAACCGAAGCACTACATTTTGTTGGAGGTGTTTTTACCAATCTGTCCCACGATCATTTGGATTATCACCCCACTTTTGCGGAATATAGAGATGTGAAGAAAAGTTTCTTTGATAATTTACCTAAAAGTGCCTTTGCTTTGTCTAATATAGATGATAAAAATGGTGCGGTGATGTTGCAAAATACGGCTGCAAGAAAGCTTACTTATGCTCTGAAATCGTATGCCGATTATAAAGCGCAAATACTGGAAAATCAATTGTCGGGATTATTGTTAAAAATAAACGGAAATGAAGTTTGGGTAAAACTCATCGGAACATTTAATGCTTATAACGTACTGGCCATTTTTGGAACTGCGGTGGAGCTTGGGTTAGACAGTCTGGAAGTACTTCGATTATTATCTGATTTAGAAAGTGTTTCGGGACGTTTTCAATATATTGTTTCCACTACAAATATAACAGCGATTGTGGATTATGCACATACACCGGATGCTTTAGAAAATGTGTTGAAAACTATAAATGATATTCGAACTAAAAACGAACAATTAATTACAGTTGTGGGTTGCGGAGGCAATAGAGACAAGGCCAAGCGCCCTATCATGGCTGGAATTGCTTCTGAACTTAGCGATAAAACAATATTGACATCAGATAATCCCAGAAATGAGGATCCCGTTGTTATTATTAATGAAATGGAAAAAGGTGTCGCTGCTCAAAATTATAAAAAAGTTTTGGCTATAACAGATAGAATGCAAGCAATTAAGACAGCCTGCCAATTGGCTCAAACTAACGATATCATTTTAATTGCCGGAAAAGGCCACGAAACGTATCAGGAGATTAATGGTGTTCGTCATGATTTTGACGACATGAAAATTGTTAAAGAAATATTGGAACAATTAAATAAATAGATTAGGATTCAATCTTGATGCTATTAAAAATAAGATAAAAGATTTGTTGGCAAACAAGGAACGAACTAGAAACTATAAAAAATAAACCGTATGTTATATTATTTATTTGAATACTTACACAAAACATTGGATGTCCCTGGAACAGGCGTTTTTCAATATATAACTTTTAGATCAGCGCTAGCTTTAATGCTTTCTTTGTTGTTGTCCACCATTTACGGAAAAAGAATTATTAGTTTTCTTCAAAGACAACAAGTGGGCGAGACAGTTCGTGAACTTGGTCTAGCGGGGCAAAATGAAAAAGCCGGTACGCCAACCATGGGAGGACTGATTATTATTTTCGCTACGCTGGTTCCTGTTTTGTTATTTTCAAAACTGCAAAACATATACATTGTTTTATTGATTGTTACCACTTTGTGGATGGGGACAATCGGTTTTATAGATGATTATATCAAAATTTTCAAAAAAGACAAACAAGGTCTAAAAGGGATTTTTAAAGTATTCGGTCAAGTTGGTTTGGGGTTAATTGTAGGGTCTGTTCTTTATTTTAGTCCGGACGTTACTGTAAGAAAGGATACGGCTAAAAGCGATATTTTTAAAGCGCCTACTGAAAACATAGTTAAACAAGCGCCAATTGAGGAGAAATCCACGTCAACAACGATTCCATTTTTTAAAAATAATGAATTTGACTATGCTGAATTGTTAGCATGGACAGGTGAAGGTTACGAGAAATGGGCATGGCTGGTTTTTATACCAATTGTCATTTTTATTATTACCGCGGTTTCAAATGGAGCCAACTTAACAGATGGTATTGACGGATTAGCCGCCGGGACTTCTGCGGTTTCTGTTCTGGCTTTAGCAATTTTTACTTTTGTATCAGGAAATATTATTTTTTCCAATTATTTGAATATCATGTATATTCCAAATTCTGGTGAAATGACTGTTTTTATTGCCGCTTTCGTAGGTGCGTTAATCGGATTTCTTTGGTACAATTCGTATCCGGCCTCCGTATTTATGGGTGATACAGGAAGTTTAACCATTGGTGGTATTATTGCCGTTTTAGCTATAGCTGTTAGAAAAGAATTGTTAATTCCACTATTATGCGGAATATTTTTGGTAGAAAATTTCTCTGTGGTTTTACAAGTCAGTTATTTTAAATACACCAAGAAACGTTTTGGCGAAGGCCGTAGAATATTTTTGATGTCGCCATTGCATCATCATTATCAAAAAAAGGGCTATCATGAGAGTAAAATTGTAACCCGATTCTGGATTGTTGCTATTATGCTTGCTATTTTGTCTATCGTAACCCTAAAATTAAGATAATATGAGATTAGTAGTTTTAGGAGGAGGAGAGAGCGGTGTAGGTACTGCTATTCTTGGCAAGAAAAAAGGATATGATGTTTTTGTGTCTGATTTTGGAAAGATAAAAGAAAGTTATAAAGAAGTTCTGATTATTAATGATATTCCTTGGGAAGAAGAAACTCATACCGAAGATTTGATTTTGAATGCCGATGTGGTCATGAAAAGTCCTGGGATTCCTGATAAATCTTCGATAGTCAAAAAACTTAAAGAAAAAAGAATTCCAATAATTTCTGAAATTGAATTTGCAGCACCTTTTACGGATGCAATTACAATTGGAATTACGGGCAGTAATGGGAAAACAACAACAACGATGTTGACCTATCATTTGTTGAAATCAGCGGGATTGAATGTTGGTCTGGGCGGAAATATAGGCAAAAGCTTTGCCTGGCAAGTTGCTGAGAATTCATTTGATGTTTATGTTCTTGAGTTGAGTAGTTTTCAATTGGATGGAATTATCAATTACAAACCGCATATTGCTGTTATTACCAATATAAGCCCTGATCATTTGGATCGTTACGATTATAAATATCAAAATTATATCGACTCTAAATTTAGGGTCACCATGAACCAAACCGAGGAGGATTTCCTTATTTATGATGCGGATGATGAGGCCATTGCCGAATGGTTAAGTAAAAATAAAACGAAAGCTAAACTAATTCCTTTTTCATTGACTAAAACATTCAGTGAAGGAGCCTATCTAAAAAATAACCAAATGGAAGTAACGATCAACCAAGATGAATTTAAAATGGAAACAGAACATATTGCTCTGGAAGGAAGACATAATTTAAAAAATGCTATGGCAGCAACTTCAGTAGCAAAATTGTTACAAATCAGAAATGCAACAATAAGAGAAAGTATGTCAAGTTTTCAAGGGGTTGAACATCGTTTGGAAAAAGTGTTGAAAATTCAGAATGTACAATATATCAATGATTCCAAAGCTACTAATGTCAACGCCACTTTTTTTGCGTTAGATAGCATGAATTCGCCAACGATATGGATTGTTGGAGGGGTAGATAAAGGGAATGATTATACCGAATTAATGTCTTTAGTACGCGAAAAAGTAAAAGCTATTATTTGTCTTGGGGTTGATAATAAAAAGATTATAGATGTATTTGGGAATGTTGTCGATATTATGGTTGAGGTGTCGAACATGAACGACGCAGTGAAAACAGCGAAGCGATTAGCGGAAAAAGGAGATACTGTTTTATTGTCACCAGCATGCGCCAGCTTTGATTTGTTTGAAAACTATGAGGACAGAGGAAGACAGTTTAAGCAGGCAGTACATAATTTATAAAAAAAAGATTAAAAGAGGTTAAAGCGACAATTTTGTGATTTTTTGAATCTAAAGTGTTTCCTCAAAATATAAACATGAAAGAACTAGTAAACAAATTAAAAGGGGACAGGGTGATATGGTCATTTGTGGCTTTATTGGCTTTGTTTTCGTTTATGCCAGTTTTTAGTGCCAGTAGTAATTTGGCTTATTTGGGCCACGGAACGGGCAATACTTTAGGCTATTTGGTAAAACATTTAGCTCATATTTGTATTGGTTTCTTGATTATTTATTGGGTTCATAAAATTCCGTATCATTATTTCAGGGCAATTTCTATTGTAGGGTTACCTGTCGTTTGGGTTTTATTGGCTTATACACTTATAAAAGGGACTGTAATTGCCGGAGCAAATGCCAGTAGATGGATAAAAGTTCCATTTATAGGAATTACTTTTCAAACTTCTACATTAGCAGCTTTAGTGCTGTTTATATTTGTGGCTCGATATTTATCTAAAAACAGAGAAGAACCTATTCGTTTCAAAGCTTCTTTGGTAGAACTCTGGTTGCCTGTTTTTATTACGTTAATATTGATTTTACCTGCCAACTTTTCTACAGCAGCATTAATTTTTTCGATGATAATTATGCTTGTTTTTATTGGGAAGTATCCAATAAAATACATTGCCGTCATTGTTGGATCTGGAATAATTTGTCTTGTTTTTTTTGTTTTAATTGCCAAAGCTTTTCCCGATTCAAGATTTTTCAGTAGAGTTGGAACTTGGGGGAGCAGAATTGAAAATTTCACTTCTGATAAAGATGATGAGGATGATTATCAAATAGAAAAGGCAAAAATTGCCATTGCATCAGGTAAAATTTACGGTTTGGGCCCTGGAAAAAGTGTTCAAAAAAACTTTTTGCCGCAATCCTCTTCGGATTTTATTTATGCCATAATTGTTGAGGAATATGGACTGGTAGGTGGATTTGGCGTACTGTTGTTGTATCTATTGTTACTATTTCGATTTGTTATCGCTTCCCATAAAGCGAATACCCTTTTTGGAAAATTAGTGGTTATAGGGTTAGGTTTTCCCATGATTTTTCAGGCCATGATAAATATGGCCGTTGCAGTAGAGTTACTGCCTGTTACAGGGCAAACTTTGCCACTGATAAGTAGTGGAGGAAGTTCTATCTGGATGACTTGTTTTGCTCTTGGGATTATCATTAGTGTTACTAAAAAAGAAGAGGAAATTGCCCAGGAACTCAAGGATAATGCAATAAGAGAAGCGGCGATTCAAAAACTTATAGACAAACAATTGGAGGAGGAAGATGGTGTTGATACAGATTATTCGATAGAAGACAAAACGTCTAAACCGGTTGAAGAGATTTTCAAATAGTTTATATTTTAAATTCAGAAATAGATTCAATTTTAATTTTGTCTCTAATTTACCCTAATAATTTTGCAATTTAAAAGTCTAAAGAATGAAAAAACACAAATTCATATTAAGCGGAGGAGGTACAGGTGGTCATATTTACCCTGCAATTGCTATAGCCAATGAATTAAAATCCCGTTTTCCAGATGCCGAATTTCTTTTTGTAGGTGCAAAGGATAAAATGGAAATGCAAAAAGTGCCGCAGGCAGGCTACAAAATTAAGGGGCTGTGGATTTCAGGTTTACAAAGAAAACTGACCCTTCAAAATGCGATGTTTCCTTTCAAAGTAATGGATAGTTTGTGGAAGTCCAGACAAATCATAAAAAAGTTTAAGCCTGATGTGGTGATAGGAACCGGTGGTTTTGCCAGTGGACCATTACTGAAAATGGCTAATGTAATGAATATTCCAACGGTTATTCAAGAACAAAATTCATATCCCGGCATTACCAATAAACTGTTGAGTAAAAAGGCAAGTGTGATTTGTGTTGCCTATGAGAATTTGGCTAGATTTTTTCCAGAAGAAAAAATCATTTTGACTGGTAATCCTGTGCGTCAGGATTTAATTGAAATCGATAGTAAAAGGGAAGAGGCAATTCAATATTTGAATTTAGATGCCAGTAAAAAGACTGTGTTGATTCTTGGCGGAAGTTTGGGAGCGAGACGGATCAATCAGTTGATCGAAAAAGAACTGGAAGGCATGCTATCTCAAAATGTTCAAATAATATGGCAGTGCGGTAAATTATACATTGAAGACTATAAAAAATATAATAAAGAGTATGTTCATGTTGTAGAATTTATTGAAAAAATGGATCTGGTTTATGCTGCGGCAGATATTATTATTTCTCGCGCAGGCGCATCTTCCGTTTCGGAATTATGTATTGTGGGGAAACCCGTTATTTTTATACCGTCGCCTAATGTAGCCGAAGACCATCAAACCAAAAATGCACAAGCGATTGTAGACAAACACGGAGCTATTTTACTCAAAGAGTCGGAACTGGCTTCCCAATTCAAGATTGTTTTTGAAGCCTTACTGAAAGATGAGGGAAAACAGAAATATTTAAGTGAACATATAAAAAAAATGGCTAAGCCAAAAGCAACTCAAAATATAGTTGATGAAGTTGTGAAATTGATCAAATAGAAAAATGAAAGAGAAAGCCGAAATTATTTATCAACAAAAAACCGAAAGATGAATTTAAATCAAATACAGAACGTCTATTTTGTAGGAATAGGAGGAATCGGAATGAGTGCTTTGGCCCGATATTTTAAAAATATTGGAAAGCAGGTGGCCGGGTATGACAAAACTCCTTCTTCACTTACAAATGAATTGATCTCTAGTGGTATTCCGATTCATTTTGAGGACGAAATCGATTTGATCCCAAAAGATTTTTATATAGAAAATACTTTGGTGATTTTTACCCCGGCAATTCCAAAAACACATTCAGAATGGAATTACTTTCTTGAAAGAGAGTTTTATGTTAAGAAAAGAGCCGAAGTCTTAGGGATTATTACGAAAGATACTTTTTGTTTTGGTGTTGCGGGAACCCATGGTAAAACTACGACATCCAGCATCTTGGGTCATATTTTGTTTGAAAGTGGCGCTGATGTAACGGCATTTATTGGCGGTATTGTAGAAAATTACAATTCAAATTTAATTGGAAACGGAAAGACAATTACTGTTGTTGAAGCGGACGAATTTGATCGTTCATTTTTGCATTTGCATCCCAATATTGCCTGTATTACGTCTATGGATGCCGATCATTTGGATATTTACGGTACAAATGCGGCTATAGAAGAATCTTTCGTTGAATTTGCGGATAAAATTAAAGAGAAAGATAAATTGTTTATTACAAATCAGCTGCCTATAGAGGGAGTTACATGTGCTGTAAACGAAGATGCCAATTTTAAGGCATTTAATATAAGAATCGACAATGGAAGTTACATTTTTGATGTGCAAACTCCTACAGAAATATTAAAAGATTTGCGATTTGGATTACCTGGAAAACATAATTTAATGAATGCATTAATGGCTTTGGCGATGGCGAAAACGTACGGCACCCCAACCGAGGCTATCGCTAAAGCTTTAATGTCATTCAGAGGAATTAAAAGAAGATTTTCGTACCAAATTAAAACAGAGAATTTGGTTTATATTGACGATTATGCACATCATCCTACTGAAATAAATGCAGTGCATCAAGCTGTTAGGGAATTGTATCCTAATAAAAAAATAATGGCCGTTTTTCAGCCTCATTTATTTAGCAGAACCAAAGATTTTGCGGATGATTTTGCGAAAAGCTTGGCTGCTTTTGATGAGGTTCTTTTATTGGATATTTATCCGGCTCGTGAGTTGCCTATGGAAGGGATAACCTCAAGTTGGTTGTTAGATAAAATAGACAATATTAATAAGAAATTAATTTCAAAGGAGGAATTGATTACATCAATTTTGAGTAGCGATGCTCCCGTAATTGTTACTATCGGTGCAGGAGATATAGGTGAAATGGTGCCAACAATAAAAAAAGCATTACATGAAAGTATTTAATTGGACAAATGTCAGGTTATTGCTAATGTTTGTATTAGTTATTTTTTTGTTTTCGTTTACTTCCAATCGGAATTTGAATCGAAAACTAAAAAAATCAACAGTTATTTTTGTAGGGGATAACGCTCTTTTTGTAAAACAAGAAACGGTTAATAAATTGTTGATAGAAAATAGAGGGGACGCTACGAGCATTGAAAAAGAAAATTTAGATTTGAATAAATTAGAAAGTGCTTTAAGTTTGCACGGAATGATTGAAAAAGCAGATGTGTTTGTGAGTATCGATGGTGTTTTAAAAGCAGTTGTGAAACAAAAAACTCCTATTGCCAGAGTTTTTGACGAAAACGGTTCCTTTTACATTGACTATAAAGGAAATACCATGCCGTTGTCAGCTAATTTCACAGCAAGAGTTCCACTTATTTCGGGGGAAATAAACAAAGATAACAGAGAATATTTAGTAGAATTATTTCGAACAATTTATGACGATGCGTTTTTGAAAAAAAACATCATTGGTGTTCAAATTATGTCGAATGGTAGCTTAATAATGCTCAATAGAAATTATAATTTTCAAATTGATTTTGGCAGAATGATAAATGTAGATAAGAAATTTAATAATTACAAAGCATTTTTTCAAAAAGCAATGTTAGATGATTCGCTAGAAAAATATAAGAAAATAGATCTCAGATTTGAAGAACAAGTAGTTTGCACTAAATAAATAGATAATGGAAAAAGAGAATATTGCAGTAGGTCTAGATATTGGGACAACCAAAATTGTTGCCATGATAGGCAAAAGAAATGAGTACGGTAAATTGGAGATTCTGGGAATAGGGAAATCTAAAAGTTTAGGCGTGGCAAGAGGTGTCGTTAATAATATTACTCAAACGATACAATCTATCCAACAAGCCATTATTGAAGCAGAAAATAATTCGGGTTACAAGATAAAGGATGTTGTAGTGGGAATTGCTGGACAACATATTCGCAGTATACAGCATAGTGATTATATAAGCAGAACTAACCCTGAAGAAGTAATAGGTGGCAGTGATATAGATTTGCTAATTAATCAAGTCCATAAATTGGCCATGCTGCCTGGAGAGGAAATTATCCACGTATTGCCACAAGAATTTAAAATTGATGGACAATCAGACATCAAAGAGCCAATTGGGATGTATGGCGGAAGATTAGAAAGTAGTTTTCATGTTGTAGTTGGCCAAGCATCATCTATCAGAAATGTCGGGAGATGTATCCAGAGTTCAGGAATCGAATTGTCTGGGTTAACACTAGAGCCCTTGGCTTCAGCCGATGCAGTGTTAAGTCAGGAAGAGAAAGAAGCTGGAGTAGCTCTTATTGATATCGGTGGAGGGACAACAGATCTGGCTATTTTCAAAGATGGAATTGTTCGACATACTGCAGTTATTCCTTTTGGAGGAAATGTAATTACAGATGATATTAAAGAAGGGTGTTCTATTATAGAAAAACAAGCTGAACTATTAAAAATAAAATTTGGATCGGCCTGGCCAGGAGAAAATAAAGATAATGAAATAGTTTCGATTCCAGGTTTAAGAGGTAGAGAGCCGAAAGAAATCTCATTGAAGAATCTTTCAAAGATAATTCATGCAAGAGTTGTTGAAATTGTTGAACAGGTTTTCATAGAAGTAAAAGCATATGGGCATGAAGATCCGCGTAAAAAATTAATCGCAGGTATTGTTCTTACCGGTGGAGGTGCACAGTTGAAACACATCAAGCAATTAGTAGAATATATTACCGGTATGGATACTCGTATTGGTTATCCAAATGAGCATTTGGCGGGGAATTCGGATGAAGAAATTTCTAGCCCTTTGTATGCTACTGCCGTTGGACTAGTAATGAACAGTATAGAGAACAAAACACAAAGTGCTGTAAAATTAGAGACCAATGTTGTTCCGGAAAAGGTTTCTTTTCAAAGAGAGCGCGTTGTAGAGGAGGTAATAGAAAAAGAGGAAGTTGTGTATAATGAACCGGAAAAAACATTTCATCAATACGAAAATAAAGTGGAATCTACCGAAACCAAAATTAGAAGATCTTTTTTTGATAAATACGTAGACAAAATAAAAGATTTTTTAGATAACGCAGAATAAGTATATTCTACATGAAGGTGATAATTGACCTCCTTTTTGCCCCAAGCTTAAAGAAGTGTATAGAATATTAATAAAATAGAATTTCAAAAACCAAATATTATGATAAGCAACTCAGAATTTGGAAGTATTTCATTTGATTTACCAAAAAACCAATCAAATGTGATCAAAGTTATAGGTGTAGGTGGGGGCGGTAGCAATGCCATAAACCATATGTTTAAGCAAGGGATTAAAGGTGTGGATTTTATAGTTTGTAATACTGATTCTCAGGCATTACAAAATAGTGCGGTACCCAATAAAATTCAATTGGGAGTTAATTTGACAGAAGGTCTTGGTGCAGGGGCTAATCCGGATATAGGACAGCAATCTGCTATTGAAAGCATTGCCGATATTGAAAAAATGTTGGATCGTAATACCAAAATGGTTTTTATCACTGCAGGAATGGGTGGGGGAACAGGGACAGGAGCTGCTCCCGTAATTGCTCAACTGGCCAAAGAAAGAGATATATTAACCGTTGGAATTGTTACTATTCCGTTTCTTTTTGAAGGTAAAGTGCGTCAAGAACAAGCGCTTTTAGGTATCGAAAAATTGCGCAAACAAGTTGATTCTTTAATTGTTATCAATAACAATAAGTTAAGAGAAGTATATGGAAATCTTGGTTTTAAAGCGGGATTTTCAAAAGCGGACGAAGTTTTGGCAACGGCCTCAAGAGGTATTGCTGAAGTAATAACGCATCACTATACTCAAAACATCGATTTAAGAGATGCTAAAACGGTTCTGTATAATAGCGGAACGGCGATAATGGGATCTGCTGTATCTACAGGTGAGAACAGAGCCAAAGAGGCTATTGTTACTGCTTTAGATTCACCATTATTAAATGATAATAAAATTACAGGAGCCAAAAACGTTTTGTTGCTTATCGTTTCTGGTTCTGATGAAATTACGTTAGATGAGATTGGTGAAATAAATGATCATATTCAAGCCGAAGCAGGGTTTAATGCAAATATTATTATGGGTGTTGGTGAAGATGAAACACTCGGAAATGCAATTGGCGTTACAATCATCGCTACAGGATTCGATGTAGAACAGCAAAATGAAATTGTAAATACAGAGCCAAAGAAAATAATTCACACTTTAGAAGACGAGCAAAAAAGTGTTCATAATCTAACTAATACAACAATTGCCGCTTTTGATTTGAATACTGAATCGCCGGTTTCAAATACAAATGAAAGAGTCGTTTTTGAATTATTGGAGGATTCTTTAATTCCCGAGCCGGCTATGCCAGAAATGGATAAAGATGAACTGATGGTTATGTCTGAATTTATTAAAAAT
>Ga0137355_1000116_pt1 | contig 11913 bp, 7 predicted proteins | sample EasRivERMLT800_2_FD_104763 | JGI IMG/M metagenome (GOLD analysis project Ga0137355, IMG submission 104763) | Soil microbial communities from meander-bound floodplain in the East River, Colorado, USA - East River MetaG ERMLT800_2 | ecosystem: Environmental > Terrestrial > Soil > Floodplain ... | reverse complement strand
GTAGATATCACCCACAAAATAATCACCCAACGCACCGCAACGGCGCAGGCCATAGTTAAAGTAGGTTCGCCCGAAACCATGCAGGCCATTTTAAACAAAACCGTCCCAAAAGGCGATGTGCTGGAAGTATCCAGAACAGCAGGACTGTTTGCGGTAAAAAATACTTCAAATGCTATTCCGGATTGCCATCCGATGCCGATTGAATACACCGGTGTTACATTTGAATGTTTAGAGGATTCGGTTCGAATAGAAGTGACCGTGAAAGCGATTTACAGGACAGGCGTTGAGGTTGAAGCGATGCACGGAGCTTCGATTGTAGCACTTACGATGTATGACATGTTAAAACCCATTGATAAGAATGTAGAGATTTCCACGATTAAACTTTTACATAAAAGAGGTGGGAAGTCCGATTTTGGCAACAAAGAAGTACAAGACTTGTCGGTTGCGGTAATGGTTTGTTCCGACAGTGTTTCCAGCGGAAAAAAAGAAGATCGAGCCGGAAAAGTGATCTCGGACAAAATCAATAATTTGGGTTATGAAGTAGCTCGATACATTATCATACCCGATGAAATAAAGGAAATTCAGGAGACTGTTACTGCTTTATGTGAAGGAGAAACCGATTTGGTTATTATCACCGGCGGAACAGGATTGTCCAATCGGGATGTGACTCCCGAAGCGGTGATTCCGTTGTTGGACCGACGCATTCCGGGTATCGAGGAAGCGATCCGTTCCTATGGTCAGGACAGAACGCCTTATGCGATGTTGTCACGATCTGTAGTTGGATTTAAAGGAAATACGCTGGTTATGGCCTTACCCGGTTCTACTGCAGGAGCGAGTGAATCGATGGATGCTGTATTTCCATCGGTATTGCATTTATTCAAAATTTTAAATGGCTTCAACCATGGAAAATAGCAGCATTCAAATGCAGGACACCCACGGCAGAGCACACAGTTATTTGCGCATTTCGATTACCGAAAACTGTAATTTGAGATGCACCTACTGCATGCCCGCCGAAGGAATTGCGCTTACGCCAAAAGCGCATATCATGACTGCAGATGAAATTGTTACCATTGCCCAGACTTTTGTCAATCTGGGTGTGACCAAAATTCGCTTGACGGGCGGTGAACCTTTGGTTCGAAAAGATGCCAAAAGCATCATTCAACGATTAGGAAAATTAGGTATTGAACTGACCTTGACCACCAACGGAATTTTGGTAGATGAATTTATTGATACGTTTAAAGAAGCAGGAATTAAAACTTTAAACGTGAGTATTGACAGCTTACAAAAAGAAAAATACAACCGGATTACCCGAAGAGATCATTTTGATAAACTATGGGATAATATTGACCTGTTGGATGCCAACGGTTTTCAGGTGCGATTGAATGTGGTACTGATTAAAGGGTTTAATGATAATGAAATCATCGATTTTATTGAATTGACTAAAAAACGTAACTTTCAGATTCGGTTTATAGAATTCATGCCTTTTGACGGGAACCAATGGAATAAAGAAAAATTGGTTTCTTATGCCGAAATCATGGCACAAGTCGAAAATTTTTATTCCAATCAAAAAGTAGAACGCACACTAGACAAACCGAATGATACCGCCAAAAATCATAAAATTGAAAGCTATAAAGGAAGTTTTTCGGTGATTAGTTCGGTAACGAATCCGTTTTGCAGTACTTGTAACCGTATTCGGTTAACCGCCGACGGTAAATTAAAAAATTGCCTTTTCTCAAATTCGGAAACTTCCTTACTGGACATTTTGCGATCAGGAGAATCGATTGAGCCGCTTATTTTTCAAAATATAAAATCCAAACACGCCATGCGAGGTGGTATGGATGACGATACCAAATTTCAAGATCCCAAATTGTTTTCTCAAAATCGAAGCATGATCAAGATTGGGGGGTGATTTTTTGTTGGTTTCCAAAGTTTTAGAAAGTTATCAGAAACAAAAAAAGCCCATGTACATGGGCTTTGGAATAGTTATTTTTATGTGGGCTGTCAGAGATGCTGCTCCCTAAAATTCATCTTCATCAAACTCTAATTCGGCATCTTTTTCCCAAATTTCCATTTCACAAGGTTTGCAATTGAATTTCAATTTATACTCGTTTTCTCCGTGTTTTAAAACAAGAGGTTCGACTACTTTTTCGCCCATGGTTGCTCTTTGGAATCTGGCACATTTCCCCAACTCATATTTCACACAATATTTGGTGGTCATAACGCGGGCTTTTCCAGGATCCCATTGCAATTCAAATGCTTTTTCAATCTCTGTTACGCCATGTCTTTTGTAAAATTCCCTGGCCAGCCTGTTCGATACATTATAGGTAAAATCGAGTGTGGAAACAGGATAAGGATGATCTGTTTTTGTGATTTTAAATTCTTCTCGATGGTATCCGTTTACCCTAATTTCAATTAATTGCTCCAATACTTCTCTTCTGACTTCATTTATTTTGGAGATGGGTAAAAACCAATTCTCCGAAAAATTAACCGCGATCTCATCTACCATAAATGGTGTATTTCCGGTTTTGGATAGATTTTTTTTGATGTTATCGATAATAGTAGACGCCTCGTTTTTGGTCAATTCTTTTTGTGATTCGATAAAAGCAACACTTTCGTGACCGTCTTCATCAATTGCTGTCAATTGAAAGCCATTGTCGGTATCCGTAAAGTTTAATTTCACACCGATTTTACGAACGGCGCTGTCTTCTCTTTCAACCATTTTGTTAAAAGAAGCATCCGAATTCCTATAAATCATTGTCCCCGCCTTAATCGGTTTGAATGTATTAGGAACTACGATATCATTTACAATTATGTTGATCTGGGCACCATCGGCCTCACCATTTTCATTGATAAAATAAAGTCCGTCGCCATTATTCAGCAATTCATAATTTTCGATGACATAACCATTTGCCTTTACTTCGGTCAATCTCCCGATAACTTGTCCCTGGGATTTTGGACTTTCCCAAGAGCCAATTTTTTCTTTACGTTTGTTTACGAAATAATCGGTATAGCCCCTGTTGAAACTTCTGTCCATTTCTGGATCGAAATTGTAAAAGGTTCTACCCGAAGAGGCTTTTTGGTACTGCTCGTTATTTTCTAAAAAAGCATCCAGTTTTTTTCTTAAAAAAGAAACATTGTTTTTAACGTAAACGATGTCTTTTAATCTTCCTTCAATTTTAAAAGAAGTAACACCGGCTTCAATAAGATTCGGAAGCTGGTCGCTAAGGTCTAAATCTTTAATCGATAACAAATGACTGTTGGAGATTAAGGTTTCTCCGGTTCCATCAATTAGATTATAAGGCAGTCTGCAATTTTGGGCGCATGATCCCCTGTTGGCGCTGCGTTCCCCACCTGCAATACTCATGTAGCAATTGCCGCTGAAAGAAACACAAAGCGCGCCGGAAACAAAAAATTCCAATTCAACATCCGTGGCTTCGTGGATCTCTTTTATTTGATCCAAATTTAATTCGCGAGCCAAAACAACACGTTTCATTCCGGCGTCGGCAAGAAATTTCACATGCTTAGGATCTCTGTTATTCGCTTGGGTACTGGCATGAATCACTATTGGAGGTAAATCCATTTCCATGATGGCCATATCCTGAACAATCAGTGCGTCTACACCTATATCGTATAATTCGTATATTAATTTTTTACAGGCTTCCAATTCTTTGTCATACAAAATGGTATTGATTACGACAAATACTTGAGCTTTAAAGAGATGAGCATATCGCACCAATTCCCCAATATCTTCAACAGAATTGGTTGCATTAGAACGGGCTCCAAATAGAGGAGCTCCAATATATACAGCATCAGCACCGGCATTTATGGCTGCCATACCTTGAAATAGGTTTTTGGCAGGAGCAAGAATTTCTACTTTTGTTTTCATAAGGCTGCAAAGTTCTATATTTATTTAATTGATTGCAAGAGTACATTGAGAAAAAAATCATTTCCAAGAGCATAATTAAATACCTGTTATTTCTTAAAGTGAAGGGCTTGCGTATTGGAATAAAGAGACATCGCCCGACACAAACTAAACAAAAAAAGTCCCTAAAAAATTATTAAATTCAGAGTTTTTTAAGGGTTTTGCCGCCTAGTTTACTCGGAATCGTTGTTTTTGGAAGGGTTCTCGATACATTTTTAAAGCGGGCTATTTATCTTTAAAAACAAACGCCCGTTTAGCTTTAAAAATCACTCCTGAACTGACGACTCGGAATCTGAACGTAACCTCATTTCTTACTATTGAACATACAATCAATAACTTAATTCTGAATTTTCCTGTTTATTTTTTTTTAAGGTTTAGATAAAATCACTATATTTAATTTCCATAACGGAATCACTATTCATTACTTTTTTGGTCATTTTTTTAGATAATCGCCATCATTCATATAAAAAAATAACCGAAAAACCGTTCAAAATCACCGAACCTGACATATATCATATAATAAAAAAAGCGAAGAAACTAACTTTACTTCATTAACAAAAAGTAATTTTTATGGGAAGTTTATCACAATCGCACAAAATTTTATTTCTGAACACATTGGCATTTTCTATCTGTTTTGCCTGTTGGACATTAAATGGTGTTTTGGTTACTTTTCTGGTAGATAAAGGCATTTTCAATTGGAGCGTGGTGGAAGTGGGCTGGTTGCTCGGGATTCCCATTTTGTCAGGTTCTATTTTTCGACTCCCAATTGGTATTCTAACCGATAAATATGGCGGAAAAAATGTATTCTCTATCTTATTGTTGCTTTGTTCCATTCCTCTTTTTCTGCTTCCGCTGGCCAATTCTTTTTTGAGTTTTGCAGTCTTGAGTTTTCTTTTCGGATTAGTGGGCACCAGTTTTGCCGTGGGTATCGGTTATACTTCGGTTTGGTATCCAAAAAACTGGCAGGGAAGAGCTTTAGGTATTTTCGGAATGGGAAATGCGGGAGCTGCCATCACCACTTTTGTGGCACCCACTTTATTGAATAATTTTTCTGCAACCGACCCAATCAATGGATGGAAAATGCTTCCTGTTGTTTATGCAATCGTCTTGGTAGCCATCGGAATACTCTTTGTAATTTTTGCAAAAAATAAAAAACCGGAAGGGGAATCAAAAAATATAACGATGCTTTTATCACCGTTGAAATCGGTACGGGTATGGCGTTTTGGAGCGTATTACTTTTTGGTGTTTGGCTGTTTCGTCGCCTATTCACAATGGTTATTGCCCAACTTTATGAATGTATATCAAACCTCGTTGGTTATGGGCGGTATGTTTGCCACGATGTTCAGTTTGCCTTCGGGCGTCATTAGGGCTTTTGGCGGATATCTTTCCGATAAGTTTGGCGCCAGAAAAGTGATGTACTGGGTTTTGGGTTCATCCATAGTGATTAGTTTTTTATTAATGTTTCCAAAAATGGAAATTACTACTGCAGGGCCTGGCGTTTTGGCGACCAATAGCGGTGTTGTAACGATGGTCACTTCTTCTGGAATTTCTGTAAATGACAAAGTGCATAAGATCAATTCAAAGGCTGTCGAAATAAATACGGATAAGAAAATTTTTCCCGTAAAGAGCTCCTGGCAGGAAATTGTGGTCAAACAAAACCAGGAAGTGAAGAAAAAAGAGTTATTGGCAAAAGGGATTACCCAAATTAAGTTTAGTGCGAATATCTGGGTTTATCTTGTTTTAGTGATTCTTATTGGGATATCCTGGGGAATTGGTAAGGCTGCTGTTTTCAAACACATCCCGGAATATTTCCCGAATGAAGTAGGCGTTGTAGGAGGAATGGTTGGATTGATAGGCGGATTGGGTGGATTTGTTGGTCCGATTATCTTCGGTTATCTGCTGAATTCTACCGGACTTTGGACGAGCTCCTGGATATTCATCTTTGTAATATCGATCCTTTGTCTATTGTGGATGCATCGAACAATCATCAAAATTTTGAGAGTTAAATCCCCAACTTTTACTCGTGACATCGAACACAATCATTAGCAATAGCAAAAATAAATTGCAATACAATCAAGTATACTTACAAAACTTATAACAATAAATATTTACAAAAATGAAAACTTGGCTAGACAATTGGGAACCGGAAAATGAAGAGTTTTGGGAAAAAACCGGCAGTAAAATTGCTTGGAAAACCCTAACGATTACAACTTTAACATTGATATTGTCATTTGCCTCTTGGTTTATGATGAGTGTAATTGCAGTTAAATTACCGGGATTGGGATTTCCCTTCTCCAAAGATCAACTTTTCTGGCTGGCGGCTGTTCCTGGTTTATCGGCTGGTTTTTTGAGAATTATTCACACTTTTATATTGCCAATATTTGGAACACGACATGTAGTTTCATTTGCTACGCTGATTAAATTGATTCCGGTAATAGGGATTGGTTTTGCAGTAATGAACGTAAATACGCCGTTTTGGGTATTCATGTTATTGGCATTCACCACTGGTTTTGGTGGAGGTGATTTCTCTTCTTATATGCCAAGTACCAATTTTTTCTTTCCAAAACGACTAAAAGGAACTGCATTGGGAATACAGGCGGGTATCGGTAATTTTGGCGTTTCGTTGGCACAGTTTGTAACCCCGCTGGTATTGAGTGTTGGGATTTATGGTGCCGCTTCCGTATTTACAAGTATTGATCCCAAAGAAACTTTAACGGTTTTTCAGAATTCAAGCGTCGAAAAACAAACCGAAGTCTTTGCCGCTTTAGATGCTGAAGTGCAAACTAAAATATTATCCAATGTTAAGAAAAAAGTTATTGACTCAGTAAGTACTGCCGTTAATTCTACAGACAATGTGCTTGTTTTTTCTTCGCTTCCGATTAAAGCCAAAGCGAAAGCCATTGCGAACGCAAACCCTAAGCTGGCTGAGAAAATATTAAATAATATTAGCCCTGAAAATGCTGCAGTTAAAAACAAAGAAATTTACATACAGTCAGCGGCATTTTGGTATGTTCCATTTTTGTTGTTATTGTCAATTATAAGCTGGTTTTACTTGAGAAGTATTCCAATGAAAGCGTCGATAAAAGAACAGTTGGATATTTTTTCTAATAAACATACTTGGTATTGCACGATTACTTATGTGATGACTTTCGGAACATTTGCAGGGATGTCAGCTGCTTTTCCTTTAATGATTAAATTTTTATATGGAGATTTTCCTAATGCTCCGGATCCATTAGTGTATGCTTTTTATGGTCCGCTGATCGGATCTGCAAGTAGAATTATTTTTGGTTTCGTGGCGGATAAAGTGGGTGGGGCAATCCTTACTACGATTACCGGTTTAGGAATTTTGACAGGAGCAATAATTTTGGTTACCCAAGGACTTGTATCACCAACAAGTATGGAGCAGTTTCCTCTTTTTGTAGCAGTAATTTTGGGAATGTTCTTTTTTACAGGTATTGGAAACGCAGGTACTTTTAGACAATATCCTATCATTTTTGCAGAGAATCAACGTCAGGCAGCAGGAGTTATCGGATGGACCGCAGCCATTGCAGCTTTTGGGCCGTTTATCTTTTCAAAATTAATTGGAAATAATATTTCTGCTAATGGTACAGTAAATCAATTCTTTATTGGCTTAATTCTTTTTACTATCTTAGCTACAGGTATCAATTGGTGGTTCTATAATCGTAAAGGATGTGAAAAACCAAGTTAATCAGTAATTAATTAAAATTTAATCTGAAATGAAAAATAGAACTTTTAATACCAAAGCCTTACTGATAGCTACACTATTGTCAATATTTGCGATTGTACTTGTGTTTTATGGTTCGAGAGAATTACAGAATTTTGATGCTGCGCTGATTACCTATTTGTTCGGGACAGTCTTTGCGTTCTTTGGTATCGTTTATCGATATTCAGTTTGGTTGCAAAGACCGCCAACTTGGGTATATTTCAAGAGGGGAATTACCTATTTGTTTACCGGAAAAGTGTTTTCTCATTTTTGGTTTGCATCAAAAGAAACGATTGAAAATATTGCTTTCCAAAAATTTATTTATCCAAGAGGAAAATACCGCTGGGTAGCTCACTTCATGATTGCTGTGGGTTGTACTTTGGCATTTTTAATCACTATTCCGCTTACTTTCGGTTGGATTCATTTTACAATGGCTCCTAATACAATATCTATTTATGAAGCTCATTTTTTCGGATTCAAAGTCATGGATTTTGAATTGGATTCAATCATGGCCTTTCTAACATTTCATGCCTTAAATTGGTCATCTTATCTGGTTATTTTAGGTTCGTTATACTATTTGCGAAGACGTTTGACCAATCCAGGATTAATCGCTACACAATCTTTTGAAGGTGATTTGTTGCCGCTTATTTTATTGATAGCTATTTCGGTTACGGGATTGGGACTCACATACTCCTACCAGTTCATGAAGGGTTTTGCTTTCGATTTCCTGGCAGTAATTCATGCCGTTACGGTAATTATGTTTTTGATATGGATTCCATTCGGGAAGTTTTTTCACATCATTCAGCGTCCGGCGCAAATTGGTGCGCATATTTATAAAAAGGAAGGAATGAAACAAGGGATGGCAGTTTGTAAACATACAGGAGAAGAATTCGCCACAAAGTTGCATATTGACGATCTTAAAACAGTTACAAAACAATTGGGTTTTGATTTTTCAATGGAAGATGGAGGTTCGCACCTTGATTTGAGTCCCGAAGGAAAAAGATCCCGTCTGGCACAGGCGCATTTGAAAGCCCGACAAGCAGGGGGCAATTTATTTGGATAAAATTAAAAGGTTTTTAAAAGTATATAAACATGGCAAAATTACCTGTATCAGCAGAAAATATAATAGAACAATTCGGACCGCATAAAAATTATAGTCCAAAAGATGGCTATGAAGGAAGAGACGAACCAGACGATGTGGTGAAAACTCATTGTTGTTTCTGCGGCATGCAATGTGGGATACAACTGTTGGTTAAAAGTAACAAAGTAGTTGGTTTTGAACCTTGGATGGAATTTCCTTTCAATGAAGGACGACTTTGCCCGAAAGGTGTACAACGCTATTTGCAAAACAATCATCCGGATCGTTTGATGCATCCATTAAAAAGGGTGGAAGGAGAAGGTTTTAAACCAACGTCTTGGGATGAAGCCATGGATAAAACGGTGTCCGAAATAAAACGCATTCAGGAAAAGTATGGGAAAGATGCTTTCTCTATGCTTTCCGGAGTTTCATTAACCAATGAAAAAAGTTATTTGGTAGGGAAGTTTGCCCGCGTCGCTTTGAAGACAAAAAACCTGGATTACAACGGCCGTCTGTGTATGGTGAGCGCCGGAGCAGGGAATAAAAAAGCATTTGGTTTAGACCGCGCTTCCAATAATTATTCGGATTTAGAATATGCGGAAGTGATTATTGTGGCTGGAGCCAATATCAGTGAAACTTTCCCTACACTTACCCATTGGATTTGGAAAGCCAGAGACAGAGGCGCTAAATTAATTGTAATTGACCCGAGAATTATTCCTTTAGCCAGAACCGCCGATGTGCATTTGGATGTGAAACCGGGAACCGATTCGGCTCTTTATGGAGCTATGCTGAAATATCTGGTGGATCATGACATGTTAGACCATGATTTTATAGACAATTATACTTCAGGTTTTCAGGAAACAATAGATGCCGTAAAAGACTATACCTTGGAATGGGCAGAGGAAATTACCGGAATTAAAAAAGAAAAAATCAAAGAAGCAGCCGAATTATGGGGCAAGGCCAAAACCAGTTTCTTGCTTCACGCCCGTGGAATTGAGCACCATTCTAAAGGAGTGGATAATGTTTTAGGCTGTATTAATCTAGTCCTGGCAACAGGAAGAATTGGCCGTCCTTATTGTGGTTATGGTACAATAACCGGACAAGGAAACGGACAAGGAGGTAGAGAACACGGCCATAAATGTGATCAATTACCTGGGAATAGAGATATAGAAAACCCCGAACACCGTCAATATATTGCCAATGTTTGGGGAATTGACGAGAAAGATATGCCTGGAAAAGGATTATCAGCCTACGAAATTATCGAAGCCATTCACAGAGGAGAAATCAAAGGGTTATTGTCTATTTGTTTTAATCCGCTGGTGTCATTGCCAAACAGTAATTATGTCAGAGAAGCATTAGAGAAATTAGAATATTATGTTTGTATCGATTTTTTCCTAAATGAAACAGCCCGTCATGCTGATATTGTTCTTGCCGGTTCTTTGCAGGAAGAAGAGGAAGGAACAACAACTTCGGCAGAAGGAAGAGTAATCCGAATTCGTCAGGCGGTAACGCCTCCGGGAGATGCAAGAACCGATACTTCGATAATTTTAGAATTGGCAAAACGTTTGGGCGTAGAAGATAAATTTACTTACGATAACAGTGAAGCTATTTTTAATGAATTGCGTGTCGCTTCAAAAGGAGGAACGGCAGATTACAACGGAATTACCTATAAAAAAGTAGAAGATAATATGGGAATCTTTTGGCCTTGTCCGACAGAAGACCATCCTGGAACTCCTCGCTTGTGGGAAGATAAAAAATTCAAAACACCTGATGGAAAAGCCCATTTCAATCCGGCGCCATATAAACTTCCGGGCGAAGTGACTGATGCCGAATATCCGGTTGTTTTAACAACGGGCCGCGTGGTTTCCCAGTATTTAAGCGGGACACAAACCCGTAGAATCGGAAAATTGGTTGATCAATACCCAGAACCTTTATTGGAAATTCACCCTAATTTAGCCCGTCAATATGGGATTCAGCAAAGAGAATTAATACGTGTTTCTACCCGAAGAGGAGAAGGAATTTTTCCTGCCAATATTGTGGAAACCATTAGAGAAGATACTGTTTTTATACCATATCACTGGTCTGGAAAAAAATCGGCAAATCTATTGACTCCAGGGACTTTAGATCCAATATCAAAAATACCGGAATTTAAGGTTTGCGCTTGCCAGCTAGAACCGCTCAATGAAATTGCGCCGCCGTCAAAAGAATCAGATGCGTATGCTAGTGTTTAATCTATAAAAATGTAAAAATGAATTATACCAGTTTTAATACAAACGAGGAATTTTTTGTAGATATGCAACGCTGCATCGGATGTAAGGCATGCGAAATGGCTTGTGCAGAATGCGAGACGAACGGACAGGATTCGATGATACATGTCAATTATATAGATCGTTCTTCGACTATTCAAACGACGGTTCAAGTGTGTATGCATTGTGATGATCCCGTTTGTGCGAATGTTTGCCCGGCCGATGCGATATCAAAAGACGAATTCGGAATCGTTCATACCGCCAATACCGAAAGATGCATCGGTTGCTCTAATTGTGTGATGGCCTGTCCTTTTGGAGTTCCAAAAAAAATAGAAGAATACGATTTGATGATGAAGTGTACAATGTGTTACGACAGAACAAGTGTTGGCAAAAAACCAATGTGTGCTACTGTTTGTCCGAGTGGAACTTTATTCTACGGGACCAGAGCCGAAATTGAAGAAATGCGTCCGAACAGTACACCTGTGAATACCTTTGTTTTCGGAAATGAAATCGTAAAGACCAAAGTTAATATCATGATGCCTAAAGGTAGTACGGAATTAAAAATATATTAGGGTCAATAACGTGAATCGTGAAGAGTGAATCGTGAAAAGTGAGAAGCAAAACTTTAAACCTGAAACTTTAAACCAGACTACATGAAACAAACAACAAACTCCATTTTGATGATTCGCCCAGTAGCGTTTCGTATGAACGAGCAAACCACGGTGAATAATTATTATCAAAAAGTATTAGAAGGGCTTTTGCCGGCAACTGTAAATGCAAAGGCACAGCAGGAATTTGATGTTTTTGTTGAAAAACTTAGAGCTGTTGGTGTAGAAGTGATTGTTGTGGAGGACACTTTGAACCCAGACACACCTGATAGCATTTTTCCAAATAATTGGGTTTCTTTTCATGAAGATGGAGATGTAGCGTTGTATCCTATGTT
>Ga0137355_1000113_pt1 | contig 12174 bp, 9 predicted proteins | sample EasRivERMLT800_2_FD_104763 | JGI IMG/M metagenome (GOLD analysis project Ga0137355, IMG submission 104763) | Soil microbial communities from meander-bound floodplain in the East River, Colorado, USA - East River MetaG ERMLT800_2 | ecosystem: Environmental > Terrestrial > Soil > Floodplain ... | reverse complement strand
GAATGGGGACCGATGCGCTTTGAAACCCAACTCCAACCTAAATTTGGACAACTCATAGACGACCTAAAAATCGAATTGGTTCCTTTTACCGGACCAAGGGCCAATCCATCACAATATCCGCAATACGACTTGCCTTTGCAGGAACAAAATCTGGATTCTTTGGATTTATTGCGAAGAGGTGTTTTGCTGATGATGGGCAAAAACCCAACCAACCCAATCGATTACTGGTGCCAAAACTGGATTGACAGCCTTACCGAAGACGATTTTCGTATCATGCGAAAAGAAGCAACCTTAAATGGAAGACCGATGTGGAATACCGGCTTTTGGAACGCCTTGAGCGAAGATGGCATTTTGAGTCATCAAGCCTTGATGAAAATTCGAGACACCGGGACGTTCTACCATATGATTCCAGATAATCTCAATGCCATTGAATGGGCAATTTGGTGGTTGAGAGCCTTCAAAACCGAAGGGCAAATATTGGCCACCATCAAAAAAGGGACTGAAGAAATCACCATTCAAATGCTTAAAAAACTGAATGAAAGATCCAATGTAACTTTGGTTAACAATGCCAAATTAATTTCATTCGAAGATAACAGTAATAACACCGTATCAATCAATTATTTGAAAGACGGAAAAACCGTTATCACCACAGCCGATCACTTAATGTTGGCCATGCCACAACATCCGCTCAAAAAATTAACAGCTTCGCTTCCTGAAGACATTAGTAAATTGTTGGATTCTGTCAATGGCTTTTCGATGACCAAAGTCTTTTTTGTCTTAGACAAACCTTGGTGGGGCTACGACCAATCGCCTCAATCCAGAGCCAACCGAATGCCAACACGTGAAATTCATTATTTCAAACGTTCTAAAGTAAATGACACCGATGGATACGGTATGATCTTGTTATACACAGATCGTCCCGCAACCGAATTTTGGAATTATTACATCGAAGATAAAGACAAACACGACAGGGCCGAAGTCAATAACAACGACGAAATCAAATCACAGTTTGCTAATTTCATGTCCAAAGAAGTTTACCGGTCCTTACAAGGTAATGAAGCGATGTCCAAGAAAGGATTGAAACTGACCAAAGAAGCTTTGTTCCTTTATTCTGATATGACTTTGGACGAAATCAAGAAAGATATTCTGGCTTCGATTGTTTCCTACGGCATCCGCGACTGGTCCTGCACGCCTTACGGCGCAGGCAACCACTGCTGGAGACCGGGAATTAAATCTTGGGAAGTACAGGAAAAATTCAAAGGCTTTTCTTTGAATAATGGGGCAAAAAACGTTCACATTATCGGTGAAGCCTATTCGGATTATACCGGATTTATCGAAGGTGCTATAAACGCTTCCGACTGGGCATTGGAACTCATTACAGGAGAAAAAATGATAATCAATATATCTTAATCTGATTTCACTAAAGAATTATTTTACAAAATATCCGTTCAGCAATGAGCGGATATTTTTTTTATATTTATAAAGTCAATTCATTCATTTTTGTAAAAAAATTAAAACCATGCGATATCCACTATTTTCATTCTTACTACTATTGATTTTGTCTGGTTGTAAAACCAACCAAATTAATCAAAAAACCAGCAAAGGAAGAGAAGGTCTTTGGATAGAAGAGTATGCCTTAGACAGTTCCAAATACAAATCGGTTGGAAAATACCACAATGGAGATCCTATAAAAAAATGGAACTATTATTTGAACGACAAGATTATCAAGAAAGAAAAATATAGACAGAACATTTGCCATACCACCTATTATTATAAAGATGGCACAATCCAATCAAAAGGAAAAACGAAATTTGTGGCTGACAAACAGGACACGCATTGGTTTTATTTTGGCGATTGGAAGTATTATGATCAGACCGGAAAATTAAGTGAAATAAAAAAATACGATGAAGGAAAATTGGTCGAAGAAAGAATCATTGATTAATAATAGAGATAAAACTATTTCCGTTTCGAACAGAAAATCGCAACGAATTTAAATTTACTCTAAATCGATGAAATTCAGATTCCAGAAAAACAACAAACCCGCATTTCCCTCAATACAGTCGGGAAAGCGGGGTTTATCAAACTAAAAAAATTCTACTAAAATCTTAATTAAGAATATTGTATCCTAAATAGGGAACCGATTGCTCCTTAAAAACAACACCGTATTCTTCCAACTCTTTCAAAATCGGTAAATACACTTCCTTATTGATAGGAAGTTGCACTCCCGGAGTTGTTATTTTTCCATTTAATATTTGCAAAGTAGCCATCGCAACCGGTAAACCTACCGTTTTTGCCATAGCCGTATAGGTTTGATCATCTCCAATACAAACCATTTTAGAATCGATTTGCTCTTTTTTGCCATTAAGTTCGTACCCAAATTTATGGTACATCACAATCATGTCTTTGTCATCAGGCTGAAGTGTCCAGCTGTCATTAAGGATTTTTTCAAGAATTTGTGCCGGGGTGGCATTTTTCAGTCCCACTTTTTTATCTCGGCTAAACAAATCCAATTCCAAAAGCTTATCCCACATAATATCGTCCTGGTCTATTTTAAGAATCAATCGCGTCTTAATTTCTACAGAATCGGTTGGATGATAGGGCAAGAAAGAATTTACAAATTGTCGGTAACTCATGTTTTCCGAATTTTCCATAACATAGCTGTCATCAGTCATCCCTAACTGCACAAACATATTCCAAGCTTTCGAAAAACCAACACGACGAATTGTACCTCTATATAGGGTAAGGATATCATCCAAACCATATACACTTCTGTATTTTAAAGAATCTCTGTTGGAATAGGCCTCAAATTTACCATATCCTTCCACTTCAAGAAATTCAGTTCTACGGAATAAATTACCGTATGGAATGTATTTGTAAGTACCTTCCTGAATAAATTTTGCTGCGCCGCCTTGACCAGCCAAAACCACATTACGCGGTGCCCAGGTAAATTTATAATTCCACAGATTATTGTCGGATTCCGGAGCCACAAGACCGCCACAAAAAGATTCAAACAAAATCATTTTTCCTCCTTTATCTTTAATCTCTTCGATAACTTTCATCGCACTCATGTGATCTATTCCCGGATCAAGACCAATTTCATTCATGAAAATCAGATTATTTTTCTTTACTTCTGTATCCAACTCTTGCATCGCGTCGCTAATATAAGACGCTGTAACCAAGTGTTTTTTATAAACAATACAATCCTTCGCCACCTCAATATGCAGATGCGCCGGCAACATCGAAATCACAATGTCCGCTTTCTGAACAGCCTCTTTTCTTTGATTTTCATCAAAAATATCTAAGGCGATTGCAGTCGCATTGGGATGGTTGTTCGTCTTTCTCTGGGCCAGTTCCAGTGACAAATCGCCAATAATAAGATGTAAGTTCTCTTTTTCAGATTTATTTAAAAGGTACTGGATCAACGATGACGCCGATCTTCCTGCTCCAATGATTAAAATAGTTCTCATAATTATATAAATATAACACAAACATACAAAATTGTTGTATTTATAACAAAAGTAATGAAATTAAAAAGATAAAAATTTTCAAATCATTGCCTGCTCTCCTCTAGGGAAAATATTTCGTGATTTAAAATAGTAAGAAAGTAACTGGCCAAAAACTTCTAAAATAGCTAGATATGAAATACTTTTGCAAAAAAAATATAGACAAAATGGAAAGAAAAATAATTTCGACTGCAGCTCTTTTTGGGATATTCGCCATAATTTTAGGCGCTTTCGGAGCACATGCCTTAAAAAAAGTTTTAACTATAGAGCAACTTTCGACTTTTGAAACCGGCGTGCGCTATCAAATGTATCATGCCATTTTTTTGTTATTTATTGGAACTACTGCTATTTTATCTGAGAAAACAAAAAGAACCATCTTTTATCTAGTCCTTTTTGGGGTCTTATTCTTCTCGGGTTCCATCTATTTATTGGCTACAAACAGCCTCACCCCAATTGACTTTAAAGCGATCGGATTTATAACACCCATCGGCGGACTGTTACTTATACTGGCATGGGGAGTGCTTTTGTTAAATTTTTTAAAGAAACAGTCATAAAAGTTACGATAATCAAATCCTATATTAAAAAAAATTCTACTTTTGCAGTCAAATAAATTAAACCCCTACAACTACAATTTTATGAATAATAACACATCGTTTACGCAATCGATTTCGCTAAAAGATTTAGGAATTGAAAACGCTAAGATTCATTACCAATTATCCGCAGACGAATTACACGATATAACAATAAAAACTGGTCAAGGAATCGAAGTTTCTACAGAATCATTAGCCGTTAACACCGGAGAATACACAGGTCGCTCACCAAAAGACCGTTTTATTGTAAAAGACAGCATCACAGAAAACCAGGTTTGGTGGGGAAAAGTTAACATTCCATTTGCGCCAGATGCTTTTGAAGCATTGTACAATAAAGTTACTGCCTATTTATCAGGTAAAGAAGTTTTCGTTAGAGACTCATACGTATGTTCTGATCCAAATTACAGATTAAATGTAAGAGTGATTACCGAAACAGCTTGGGCTAACTTATTTTGCTACAACATGTTTTTAAGACCTGAAGTGCAAGAACTAGCAAACTTCACTCCTGAGTGGACTTTACTTTGCGTACCAAGTTTTATGGCAGTTCCAGAAGTTGACGGAACACGTCAAAGCAACTTTGCTATTTTGGATTTTACCAGAAAAGTAGTTTTGATTGGTGGTACCGGATATACAGGAGAAATGAAAAAAGGTATATTTTCTGCATTGAACTTTATCTTACCTGTTTTCAAAAACACGTTACCAATGCACTGTAGTGCCAATGTAGGAAAAGATGAAGATACAGCAATTTTCTTCGGATTATCCGGAACAGGAAAAACAACTTTATCTGCAGATCCTAACCGTAAATTAATCGGTGATGATGAACATGGGTGGACAAATGAAAACACTGTGTTTAATTTTGAAGGAGGTTGCTATGCTAAAGTGATCAATCTTTCGGAAGAAAACGAACCAGATATCTTCAAAGCGATTAAAAAAGGTTCTATTTTAGAAAATGTAGGGATCAAACCAGGAACTAAAAACGAAGTTGATTTTGAAGACGTTACTATAACAGAAAACACAAGGGTAAGTTACCCAATCTTCCATATTGATAACATTCAACCAGGTTCAATTGGAAAAAACCCTAAAAACATATTCTTTTTAACTGCTGATGCTTACGGTATCTTGCCTCCAATTTCTCTACTTACACCTGGACAAGCTGCTTATTACTTCATTTCAGGATATACTGCAAAAGTTGCCGGAACTGAAGCTGGAATCACAGAACCCCAACCTAATTTCTCAACTTGTTTTGGTGCGCCATTTATGCCATTGCATCCGACAAAATATGCTGAAATGTTGACTAAAAAAATGAAAGATGCTAATGTAAAAGTTTGGCTTATCAATACAGGTTGGACTGGCGGTCCTTACGGAGTGGGAAGCAGAATGAAGTTAAAATTCACACGTGCTATGATTACAGCTGCACTAAACGGTGAATTAAACGATGTAGCGTATGACAACCATAAAGTATTTGGAATTGCAATACCACAATCTTGTCCAAATGTTCCTAGTGAAATATTAAATCCTAGAAACACATGGGAAGATAAAGAACTATACGATAATAAAGCCGTCGAATTAGCACACAAATTCAAAGATAACTTTAAACAATTCGAAGAATTTGCCAATGCCGAAATTATGACAGGTGCTCCATTAGCATAAGTTAATTATAATTCAAAAATAAGAAAGAGCTGTTCATTACGAACAGCTCTTTTTGCTTTATAAAAAATTAGGAAATAAATTCTAAAGTTCTCAAAAAAAACCTAATCAAAAACAAATCAAGTATTTATACCAATATTCATTTTTTGGCGTTAAATTTGTAATCATCAATCAAAAAAATCAATCATGTTAAAACAATTTTTCATCCTCTGTTCAGGGGCCGATAAAAACCTGCTCGAAGGTTGCTCCGAAGGGGAACAAACCAAATACGTAGGTATTGGGGCCACCGTTTTCTTCACCGCCGTTATGGCTTTTATTGCCAGTGCTTATGCTCTTTTTACCGTTTTCGACAGTGCGTATCCCGCACTTCTTTTTGGTTTGGTTTGGGGATTACTCATTTTCAATCTTGACCGATTTATAGTTTCTACCATCAAAAAAAGAGACCGTTTTGCAAGCGAATTTCTTCAGGCAACACCACGAATAATTTTGGCCATAATTATTGCCATTGTAATTTCGAAACCACTGGAAATTAAAATATTCGAAAAAGAAATCAATACCGTTCTGTTGAAAGAGAAAAATGCCATGGCTTTGAATAACAAAAAAGAAGTGGCAAATTATTTCAAATCGGATTTAGATAAAAATAAGATTGAAATAAAACAATTGAAGTCCGAGATTACAAACAAAGAAAAGGAAGTCAACACCCTTTATGAAACTTATATTACCGAGGCAGAAGGAACTAAGGGGACGATGAAATTAGGCAAAGGTCCTGTTTTTAAGGAAAAAATAGCCAAACATGATTTGTCAAAAAAAGAACTGGATACTTTACAGAAAAACAATTTGGCAAAAATTGTGGTTTTAGAAAAAAACTCTAAAAACCTACAAACCGATTTAGACAAAAAAGTAACCGAAACACAACCAATCATTGAAGGATTTGACGGTTTGATGGCACGAATCAATGCCTTAGGCAAACTGCCCTTGATTCCATCGCTTTTTATTATGCTGCTATTTTTAGCCATTGAAACTTCACCCATTATTGCAAAATTATTGTCTCCAAAAGGCGAATACGATTATAAATCGGAGGATTTGGAAACCGCTTTAAAAGCAACTTTAGAACAAGACAAATACCAACGGACTTTGTTGGTCAAAACCAGTGCAGCTATGCACGACAAAGTTTACGAAGATATTGCGCAGGACAAGAAACTTTATGATTTACAACGACAAAAAGCAACCGAATTATTAGAATTACAGGCGAATAATTTTGTCGAGAAACAAATAAAAACATTATAAAAATTAAGTGCAAAACAGGAAGCAGGAAAAAATAATCAAGAAATTAGGCCTTTCCGCACCTCAATTCACGGTAATGTTTTATCAAAATAAAGTATAATAGCATCTCTTATCGAACTAAAAAAAAGTCTAGCCGCACAAATTTATTTTTACAAAATGCTGATTTATTGCATTTTATGTTAATTTTTTTGTTAATTTCGGTTAATTAACTTTAAAAAATAAACCTATGGAATTTTTTTATTTTCTATTAATTGGTGCCATTTCTGGATGGCTAGGCGGGCAACTATGGAAAGGTAGTGGCTTTGGTTTATTCGGTAATATAATTGTAGGGATAATAGGAGGTGTTTTTGGAGGTTGGCTTGCCAGTAAATTAGGAATCGGCGGTGGTGGCTTACTATGGCAAATTATGATTGCTGCTGTTGGCGCTTGGATTTTACTTTTCCTGATTAGTTTATTTAAAAAATAATACCTCAGAAATAAATCGAAAAAAGGGATTTCAATGATTTGAAATCCCTTTTTTATAAATTATTCTGAATTAAAATCGCTAAAGTTTCGAAAATTCTTCAACCATCTTTTTTTTAAAAATACAAAAGCCACTCAATTCTTGGCAGAACCATTAATTAAAATCAGTGCAATACTGCATGACAAAGTCTATGCGGATATTGCCGAGAATAAAAGCTTATTCTATTTGCAAAGAAAATGCAATCGAATTATTGGAACAACAATTCCTTAATTTTGTAGAAAACAAATGAAAACATTGTAAAAAAAAGAGGCTATTAAGCCTCTTTTTTTCTCATTTTACCGGAAATGCTTTTCAATATTTCCAAACAAAATCCTATGGGAACAGTTTTCTATTTCAACCAACGATCTAATGTTGCCATAATTTTTTCCTGATCTTCCTTTGGGAAATTTTTCACCCTAGTAGAATGACTGCCCCCAGGAAGAACCACTTTTAAAGCATCTAACTTAGGATTGGGAGTTGGAGCACATGACCCCCAGGTATCATATCCCCCATAAATATAAAGTATTTTGTTTCCTTTGGTCTCAACATATTTACGGACCTTCTTTATGTATTTTGGATTGTATTTTATCGCTACTTCCTTTGGTGCAAACCTGGAATTAGAAGTACTTTTCACTGTTTTCAATAAATCTTTAACCGGACTAAAATCAAAACCATAATATCCTAATTCGGTCATGTGCTGGTAATACGATGGCAGTAATTCAAAATAACTCGCATCATTATAAGTTCCGATTCCAACAATCTTATTCAAATAATCAAATAATGCTGCAGAACTTGCTCCGTCCATTGGGATGTCTTCACATTTTCCGCCCCATTGCCAAAAAGAAAAAGGAAATTCTAAAGCACCATATTCTAAAGCTTCTTCAATGGAAACTTCGCTAAAAGTCATCTTTTCTTTATCAGAGTAATCTTTGATTTCTTTCAAAAGAGCTTCTCTGTTTTGCAATAATGCTCTTTGAAATCGGGTTATTTTTTCCCTGCATTCGGGCGTGCCAACAATTTTCACATGCGTTACGGTTCTCGGGTCTTCTTGTGTGTTGATCAATGGTGCTACATATGGCATTGCTACATCTACATCATACGGATACTTGGATTTATAAATTAAAGTGGTTTCTCCTCCTTTACTTATTCCTGTTGAAATCCACTTCTCTTTATACAATTCTTTCAGCTTGGTTGTGATATCATGGTAATCCGCTATTGCCTGATCGTTGGTTAAATACTGCCATTGAACCGGATTAGGCCTCGATTTTCCATAAAAGCGATATTCAACAATCACTTGGTTTGCATTTAACAACTTACTGACTTCGTTTTTCACATAACGTGCGGCATATCCTTCGGTTTCAATTACCATTGGACTATTAAAATCGACATGGGAGAGATAAATAAAATGTTTAAAGGTTCCTTTTTCAGGATGCTTATGATCTAATGGTTCATCTAAAACTAACTGGTAGGATTCTGAATATCCATCCAGATTTTTCATTTCTGTAATTTCAGATTTAGGAAATAAATCTTCCAATCTTTTCTTTAAATCAGTTGCAACAGTGGTCCCTGTTTGTGCGAAACCCGAATAGGACCAAAAAACCAAGAACAGCAGGAATAAGACACTTTTTATCTTTTTCATTTTTTATCGTTTTAAATTATTTTTTAAAATTACAATCTCAAAACGCCTTAAAACAATACTATATTAACCTAATATTATTGTATTTTATCATGTTTATGGTAGATATATTGCTAGAAAAAAAAATAGTTTAATTTTATAAAAATCTATTCCTAAAATGAAAACTATTCAACTCATTCCCGATTCATTTATAGAATCCAATTGTGATTTTAATCAACTTATCGAAAGCCTAAAAGAGGGTTTTGCAACGCCGTCCATACAAGTCCCGATGCGTCATCACCACGATTACCCTAATCCTCCGGAAGACAAGGAGTCAACATTATTGTTAATGCCTGCTTTTAATCCGGGGGTAGATGCAGGCGTAAAAATTGTAACAGTAAGTCCTAGTAATGGCAAATATAATCTTCCTGCAATTCAAGGAACCTACATCTATCTCGATGCTCATAAAGGAAATGTAAAAGCCATTTTAGATGCAAAATCATTAACCACAAAACGAACCGCTTCGACCTCAGCTTTAGCCAGCAGTTATCTTTCCAGAAAAGATTCCTCTTCTTTATTAATGATAGGAACCGGAGCTTTGGCAAAAAACCTAATACAAGCGCATGCCAGCATCAGGCCTATTACAAAAGTGTATGTTTGGGGAAGAACTTTAGAAAAAGCACAAGCCGTTTGTGACACACTCGCTGACGAATCGTACAGCAGCACCGCAATCGCCAATATAGAAGATAAAATTTCTGAGGTTGATATTATATCCTGCGCGACTTTATCACCCACTCCATTGGTTTTTGGAAAATGGCTGAAAGAAGGACAGCATCTTGACTTGGTTGGCGCTTATAAAAAAGACATGAGAGAAGCCGATGATGAAGCGATTGCTAAATCATCTGTATTTCTGGACACCTATCAAGGAGGATTAAAAGAAAGCGGAGATATTGTAATTCCACTAAACAACGGCACTTTAACAAAAGAGGCTATCAAAGCGGATCTATTCGAATTGTGTAATGGCTCCAAAAAAGGAAGAACATCCGAAAAAGAAATCACCTATTTTAAATCGGTTGGGCATGCATTAGAGGATTTAGTGGCCGCTTCTTATTTTTATAATGAATTTACTTCCAAATAAATAATAGAAACATGTCAAGTACGTACCAAAACATTCTTTCACATACGGATTATATTGCACCTCAACATTGGGTGCAAATTAAAACAATCGATATGCACACCGGCGGAGAACCGCTGCGCGTGATAGTTTCCGGCTTTCCTGAATTGAAAGGAAATTCAGTATTAGAATACCGTAGGGACATCAAAGAAAATTACGATTATTTGCGAACTGCCTTAATGTTTGAACCCCGTGGCCATGCTGATATGTATGGCTGTGTTTTGCTTCCGCCAAATGATGAGACGGCCGATTTTGGAATTCTATTCATGCACAATGAAGGATACAGTACCATGTGCGGCCATGCCATTATTGCTATCAGTACATTAGCCGTAAACATGAACTGGATTGCCGTTAAAGAAGGAGAAAACAAACTGGAAATTGATGCCCCTTGCGGGCGGATTACCTCATATACAACTGTAAAATCGGGAGAGGTTACGGGAGTTCGTTTTCATTGTGTTCCCAGTTTTGTTGTTGGTTTAGACAGAAAAGTAGAAGTACCAGGAATAGGTAAAGTCATCTATGACCTGGCCTATGGAGGCGCATTCTACGCTTATGTCGATTTGAGAAAAAATGACCTTTTGAAATTTGGATTAACCGATTCTGATTATCGCACCATCATTCAAACCGGTATGGAGATAAAACATGCGGTGATGGAACAAGACAGTGAAATACTGCATCCTTTTGAAAACGATTTGAGTTTTCTATATGGAACCATCTTTATAGATGATGCTCAGAAAAAAGAAAATCACAGTAGAAATGTATGCATTTTTGCCGAAGGTGAAGTAGACCGTTCTCCAACAGGTTCTGGAGTTTCTGGCAGAATAGCCATCGAAAGATCACGAAACGCAATAGATTTCGACAGCAAATTAGCTATCGAAAGTATTACAGGAAGTGTTTTTAATTGTTCGTTAGTTTCCGAAAAAAATTATGGCCCTTTTAACGCTGTAATTCCGCAGGTAGAAGGAACAGCACATATTACGGGGATGAATACTTTTATTATTGACCCGAATGACCCTATGAAAAACGGCTTTATTCTTAGATAAAATAAAAATCCAAAAAATAATTAAACCTCTTTTATATGAATAAAGGAATTGGCGGTTCTACTGCACAAATTGAATTAGACAAAATAACAAACAGAACCCAGGGTGTTCAACCGATACCGTTGGAAGAATATCTAGAACGAATAAAAAAAGCAGCCCAATTAATGCTAAACTTAGACATTAAAGCCGTTTATCTCAATGCCGGAACCAACTTGTATTATTTTACGGGAACCAAATGGAATGCATCTGAAAGGATGGTCGGTGCTTTGCTATATGCTGATGGAAGTTTAGAATACATCGTTCCTAAATTTGAAGAAGGCACTTTTAAAAAATATCAAAAAGTAGAAGCCACCATAAATTGTTGGGAAGAACATGAATCTCCTTACACATTATTGGGAAATTTATTAAAAAATAAAAATAGTACCGAAGGAACTATTGCACTAGATGAATCGGCAGCATACTTTCTGGTAGATGGTGTTTCCAAAACAAATCCTGCTTACGACTTTATCAACGCACAACCAATAACCACGGGGTGCCGGATCCAAAAATCGGCCAATGAAATTGCGATTATTCAAAGAGCCAAAGACATTACCATGGAAGTACACCGTGCCGTTGCTCGCATCTTACGTCCGGGGATTAGTGTAAAAGAAGTAACCGAATTTATAAATAACGCTCACATAAAAGCGGGTATTCCCTCAGGATCCTACTTTTGCATCGTTTTGTTTTCGGATGATTCACAATATCCGCATGGTGTAACTGTTCCTCAGGATTTAAAAGAAAACGACATAGTTTTAGTTGATACCGGCTGCCAATTAGAAG
>Ga0137355_1000112_pt1 | contig 12238 bp, 13 predicted proteins | sample EasRivERMLT800_2_FD_104763 | JGI IMG/M metagenome (GOLD analysis project Ga0137355, IMG submission 104763) | Soil microbial communities from meander-bound floodplain in the East River, Colorado, USA - East River MetaG ERMLT800_2 | ecosystem: Environmental > Terrestrial > Soil > Floodplain ... | reverse complement strand
TTAGTCACTTTATGATTAAATCCAGTGCCTATATTAAAAGTATAATCAATGCTCCCATCGCTATTTAATCTTACTATTTTACTTTTGGAAACGCCTTTGTATTTTGTAAATTTTCCTACAAATATTATTTTCCCATCTGGTTGTATCGCAAAATCCTCAACTGAATCATTGAATCCTAAACCAAAATTGAAATCCAACAAATTATCATTGAGTCTTACAATATTTTTTTTATCAAAACTCACAGATGCATCACGGTGCAAAATTAAAATTTTACCATCGGACTGACATCCCATTTTCAATATATCTCCATTAATAAAATAATTATTCAAAGGCAGAACAAAGGGGTTAAAATCGGGGTCTCTATCCGTAGGATTACGATTTTGGCCAAATCCAATAGCACTTATACATAAGAATAACAACAATGTTTTTTTCATAATAAAATATAATTTGGTCAAATGTACAATAAAATAATACGAATTTTACATCACTGTTATTCTGTTTAAATCAAAAAAACTCCTAATTCATAACTCATAACTTCTAACTATTTTCGTAATTTAGCCGATATTTATATAACTATGATGCTTATTCGTTATTTGTCCCAAATCGGGAAATATTTTTTAATGTGGAAAGAAATTTTCAACAAACAAACCAAATGGTCTGTAATGAAAGATCTTATTTTCAAAGAAATTGATGATCTAATTATCGACTCTCTAGGGATCGTGGCATTTATTTCTTTCTTTGTTGGAGGGGTGGTCGCTATTCAGACGGCTTTAAATTTAACGAATCCATTAATCCCAAAATACCTCATCGGATATGCTACACGCCAATCGGTGATACTTGAATTTGCCCCTACTTTTATTTCGGTTGTTATGGCAGGGAAAATGGGCTCATTCATAACATCCAGTATTGGTTCAATGCGTGTTACGGAACAAATAGACGCACTTGAGGTAATGGGTGTAAACTCATTAAATTATCTTGTGTTTCCTAAAATCGTGGCCCTGTTACTTTATCCTTTCCTAATAGGAATAAGTATGTTTTTAGGCATTTTTGGAGGTTGGATCGCCACCGTTTATGGCGGATTTGGTTCCAGTTATTATTTTATGATAGGACTACAAAATGAATTCATTCCTTTTCACATTACCTACGCATTTATCAAAACCTTCATTTTTGGTCTTTTATTGGCGACAATTCCATCCTTTCACGGTTATTACATGAAGGGAGGTGCACTCGAAGTTGGTAAGGCCAGTACCGTGGCATTTGTTTGGACCTCTGTCACCATAATTTTGGTGAATTATATTTTAACCCAATTATTATTGACCAAATGATAGAAGTAAAAAATTTAGAAAAATCGTTTGGAGACAGTAAAATTCTTAAAGGGGTTTCTGTTGTTTTCGAAACCGGAAAAACCAATTTGGTCATTGGTCAAAGTGGATCCGGAAAGTCGGTTTTGTTAAAATCATTATTAGGGATACACACCCCGGAAGCAGGAACCATTTCTTTTGATGGCAGAGTTTATTCTTCTCTTACTCCGGACGAAAAAAGGGAGTTGAGAACTGAAATCGGAATGCTTTTTCAAGGAAGTGCCCTTTTTGACAGTATGACCGTCGAAGAAAACGTGGCTTTCCCATTGAAAATGTTTACCAATAATAATAAATCAGAAATTCAAGATCGTGTTGATTTTGTTTTAAAAAGGGTCAATCTTATCGACGCCAATAAAAAATTACCTTCTGAAATTTCAGGCGGAATGCAAAAACGTGTCGCTATTGCCCGTGCCATTGTAAACAATCCAAAATACTTGTTTTGCGATGAGCCAAATTCAGGATTAGACCCAAATACAGCGATATTGATTGATAATCTTATCAAAGAAATAACAGAAGAATACAACATCACAACTGTTGTAAACACGCATGACATGAACTCGGTTATGGAAATAGGAGATAAAATTATATTCCTTAAAAATGGATTGAAAGCCTGGGAAGGGACAAATGAGGAAATTTTCAAAACAGACAATGAAGCTATTGTTGAATTTGTTTACTCTTCAAATTTGTTTAAAAAAGTAAGAGAAGCCTACTTGAAAAGTTAATCAATTTCTTTTTGTCCTCTAAATATTTTTTCCTTGTACGCTACCCAATTGATTAAAACTACTCCAACCAAGATTACAAACAACGCTATTAATTGTTTGAAACTTATCTTTTCATTGGCAAACATCCAGCCTAAAAAAACGGCAATAACAGGATTGATGTACACATACGTCCCAACTTGTATCAAAGAACGTTTGGTTATTAGCCATATGTAGGCTATGTAGGCCAAAATCCCAAAAAAAACGAGATAGCTTAGACTCAACCAAGAAGTAATGGAAACAGTAGAAAAACTAAAGTTTTTTGTTTCATCACTAAAATAGGAGACCCCCATACAAATTATTCCTGCACAAATAGATTGTAAACCTACGTTCATCAAGGTGGGTGATGTAGTGGGATGATATCTGGAAAACAATGAGCCCAATGTCCAGGCAATACCTCCCAACATAATTGTCCCTATACCGAGTACAAAATGTTCCGAAACCACCTCTTCATTTCCTTCAAAAAGCATATAAACCCCTACAAAACCAATTACAACCCCCAAAAGTGATGTGAAATTGGAAAAATTTTCTTTCCATTTTGGATAGTCTAAAAGCAAGAACCAAAAAGGCAAAACACAAACCACAATAGATGCAATTCCCGAAGGCACAAATTGCTCGGCCCACATGACAGAACCTGTACCGCCAATCAACAAAAGCGTTCCATAAAGTGCATTCTTCGCAATTGCTTTCCCATCGGGATTTTGCCAATTCCCTTGTGCTTTAATTAACCCAAACAAAAACAATCCCCCCGCAATAAATCGCAATCCCATCATCATAAAGGGAGGTATTGACTCTAATCCCAAAAATATAAAGAAATAGGTACTCCCCCAAATGACATAAACAGCCGCAAAAGCCAAATAAATTAGAAATTGATTTTCGTTTTTTTGCATGAATTCTTATTGTATTTTTTTGTACATATTTAATTAAAAACTATTTCAACTGTGAAACAATCCCCTTTATTTCTTGCTCTTTACTCTTTGGATAAATCAATAAAATAGAGTCTTTATCGACAATGATATAATCGTCCAGTCCATCAATTATTACCTGTTTCCCAATTGCTGTACTAATGATATTATTCGAAGCGTTTTGCAACAAAACAGTTGCGTTTACAACCGCATTATTATTATCGTCTTTTGGTAATTTTTCATGTAAAGAACCCCACGTACCTAAATCATTCCAATCGAAAGTCGCAGGAAGAACAAAAACATTTTGAGCATTTTCCATTATGGCATAGTCAATCGATATGTTATCTGCTTTTGGATAATTCCCCTGAATAAACCCTCTCTCCTCTTCCGTGTTATAAACCGTATAACCCTCCATAAACAGGTTAAACATTTCAGGCTGAAACTTTTCAAATGCATTCAAGATAGCCTTTACGCTCCAAATAAAAATTCCGGCATTCCACAGGTAATTTCTGCTTTGAATAAACTTTTGCGCGGTTCTAAAATCTGGTTTTTCACGAAAATGAACCACTTTTTTTATAGGTCGGCTGTCTAGTTTGTCAAATTCAATATATCCATAACCCGTATTGGGAAATGTTGGCAAAATTCCCAATGTCATTAAATTCTCCTCTCTTTCGCAAGAATCAAAGGCACGCTGCAAATTGGCTGCAAACTGAACTTCATCTTCAATCCAGTGGTCACTTGGTGCCACAACCATTACCGCATTCGGGTTTTGTTTTTTGATTTTCAATGAAGCATATAAAATGCATGGAGCTGTATTTCGCATAGCTGGTTCCAAGATAATCTGTTCCTGCGCCACCATGGGCAATTGTTCTAAAATCAAATTATTGTAATTCTCGTGTGTCAGAATTAGAATATTTTCTTTCGGAATCAATTGTGATAATCGACTAAATGTTTTTTGAATTAAGGTTTCACCAGAACCCAACATATCGTGAAATTGTTTCGGGAAGTCTGTGGTGCTCACCGGCCAAAATCGGGAGCCTATCCCGCCAGCCATTAATATTGCGTAATAATTCTTATTCATTTTTTTACTATTGCTACTTCACTAATAAATTTAGTTACTGGAGATATTTAGACAATTCTACAAATGTATTTATAATAAATAGAATTTATGGGGATCACGACAAAAGAATACCTACGCATCAATACCTTTTGTCGTTTTATTCAAAATCTAGTGCGGTAATAATTCTACCTCAGCATTTGGGTTAAAAAGATATATTTTCCCGGAACTAACCTCCAAACATTCAAATCGTTTGGTTCTGACAGCAATTTTCTTGAAAATCTTTCCATTTTGTATTCTGAAAACGCCTCCATAAGGAATCTCAAACACATAGTTTTTATCGTTTTGCTGATCAAATTGTTTTAGCGCTAGTGCCAAAGTGGTATCGGTATCGCTACTCGCCGAAGGATTTTTAAAATGCCTGGCCAACAAAGGCAATATCTGACTAGGGAATATTTCTGGTCGAATAAACGGGATCATCATTCGCTGAAAAGAATATTTCCATTCGTTTCCATGTGGTTTGATGTTTCGGCCAAATTTCTCAAAGGCAACCAAATGTGAGATTTCATGAATCAACGTAATCAAAAACCTGTATTTGTTAAGATTGGCATTGACCGTGATTTCGTGTTTGCCGTTCATTCCTTTTCGATAATCACCATGACGGGTCTGTCTCTCATTGACAATCTTAAGATGTACTTGATTGACAACAATAAGCTCAAAAACGGGCTTTACAGCATGCTCCGGCAGGTATTTCGCTAAGGTTTCAGACAATTATAATCGAATTTAAATTTGGAATTTGAACTTTTGAAATTATGGATTGGTTGAGGAAACCTGAAGCACTTTTCCATTAAAATATTTATTTCCGGTCAAAGTGAAATCATAAATATAGTTGGCCATTTCTTTGGCAGAAATCGGTGCTTCGTAACCCGGAAACGCTTCTTGCAACATTTCAGTCTGTACCGCTCCAAGAGCCAAAACATTAAATGAAATACCGCGTTCTTTATATTCTTCCGCCAGCAATTCCGATAAGGTAATTACCGCCCCTTTACTGGAACTATAAGCAGAAAGTCCGGCAAATTTAAGACTCCCTTGAATTCCTCCCATAGAACTGATCGTAACAACATGGCTCCCTTTTTGCAAATAAGGCAAGCAAACTCGGGTAAGATTGGCAACACCAAATACATTCACTTTATAGACATTTTCAAAATCTTCTTGGGTGGTTTCCGAGAATGGCTTCAGCAACAAATTTCCTGCATTGTGAATAATTGCATCCACTTTTTTCCAGGAAAATGATAAAAAATCTTCTACTTTTTGCAATGCCGATTCATCCGATAAATCTACCGAAAGACAAGTGATGTTTTCATTTCCTAATAAGTCTTGAGATATTATCCTGGACAGTGCAAGTACTTGATACTCTGCTTTAGCAAATTGCAATGCCAGCTCTAATCCTATCCCTCTACTCGTTCCTGTTATAATAATATTTCTCATAGGACAAAAATAAACAAAAGCATTAAAAAAAACAGTATTCAAACAAAGGATTGTTTCTAATTAAAAAATTAAGATTTATATAAATTTACTTAATTTTGCATCGAAATAATTAACCCCGAATTTTCCCAAAAATGACAGAAAACATACAATTTGAAGTAGCAAAATTCAATGACATTGATGGTATATTAGCACTACAGGAACAATATCTCGTATCTAATTTATCCGAAGAGGAAAAAGAAGGCGGATTTGTCACCACTCCATTCACTGTCGAACAACTTGAAGAAGTTATCAAACAAGAAGGCTTGTTTGTTGCCAAAGACAACAACAAGATCATCGCCTATATATTTGCGGCAAGTTGGGATTACTTTAGTCAATGGCCCATTTTCAATCACATGACGGCTATGTTTCCTGATCTTTCTTTTAGAGATTTCGGCATAACCGCCACCAATAGTTTTCAGTATGGACCTATTTGTATTGATAAAAAATATAGAGGAAAAGGGCTCATCAATCCGTTTTTTGAATTCATGAGAACCCACATGGTAAAAAAATATCCTATCAGTATTACTTTCATCAACAAAATCAACATCCCGTCGCAAAAAGCCCACATCGAAAAATTGAAATGGACAGTTATCACAGATTTTCAATTCAACAATAATAACTATTTAATGTTGGGTTACGATATGAATCAGCCTACTTCCACAAATTAAGCTACTCAATCATAAAAATTTCCTTTGAAGGAGAGCTTGCCATTTGAGTTACTGCAGGTAAAAATTCTTGAATAAATAAAGTCATGTGAGGTACATCCATGACTTTAAATTCATCGGATACGTGGTGGTAATATTCAAAATTTTCAAAGTCGAAAGTACTCACCGACTGACAGGGCACATGGAAAACATTGAAAAAGGAATAATTATCCGATCTGTAAAACAATTGGTATTCAGCTTCTTTCGGAAGAAATCCGATGGTTTTTTTGCCCGTATACCCATTAATTTTAGCGGCCATATTCGACTTGTCAAATCCTGTGATATAAGCCAAATAATCCCGTTTCATAGGCACGCCAATCATTTCAATATTCAGTTGGGCGTATATGTTGAATTTCTTTTCTTTCAATTTTTCAGCTAAATGTTTAGACCCCAATAATCCTTTCTCTTCTCCAACAAAAAATACAAAAAGAATACTTCTTTTATTCGATTTGGAAATACTGAAATACTTGGCCATTTCAGCCACAGCCGTGACTCCCGAAGCATCATCATTGGCACCATTATTTATAAAATCCCCATTTATCCCTTTTTTGTCTAAACCTATATGGTCATAATGGCCACTGATCACTAGGTATTCTTTTTTTAGAACCGGATCTGTTCCTTCAAGGCAACCAACAATATTATATGCCGTCCCCTTAAAATTAGTTAATGTATCTCGATAACTCGAAAAATAGGGCTTAACATTGTTTTTCTTGAAAAATTGCTCCAAAAATAAGGCTGCTTTCTCCATCCCTTTTGTCCCTGTTTCTCTTCCTTCTAATTCATCTGATGTGAGATACTGCAAAGTTTCCGAAACATCGCTCTCTTTTACCAGATAATCAAATCCTGAGAGATTACTTGAATCATTTCTGGCAGCTTGGGCTATTATTACGGAAGGCGAAATGCACCCGATAAAGACGAATATAAACTGTACTACTAATTTTTTCATTACAGAATTTGATTAAATGACGTTTTTGTTTTGTTTAAAATGTTTTTTATAAACTTTAAAGACTTGAATACAGGCCAAAACTATAAAAATCATTGGGATGATGACAGGCATTATATATTTTGAAAAAATTTCCGTATTAATCGCCATTGCATGTAGAATCAACACTAATGTCATCATTCCCAAAAACACTCCTATTAAAGTTCCCGCAATATAATAATATTTGAACTTTTTTTGGATCGAAATAAATTCGGAATTAATCAAATACAGATTCCAACCCATCCAAAATGGCACTTGAAGGAAATTTAAGCAATTCAAAAATAAGCCAACCAGAAAAGGGGAATAAACAAAGTATTTCTCCAAATAATCATTATTGGTACCTGTTTGTTGTGAATGTTCATAAAAGGAATAGGCCAAAAACAATAAAAAGAAAACGCCAAAAAAGTCAATTGCTTTCAATAATGTTTTTTTATGAACCAATATATTCGCAAAGATTAAAGTAAAATAAATCACAAAAACCTCTACAGAAATAACCCCAAACAAATACAGAACTAAACTGCTCAACCCTAATTTGGAATAGATTTCAAAACCAATAATATTCAAATACCCAAGAGGAATCGAACCAATGAAGCTTACTAAAAAACCACCCAGTATATTTTTTACGGATTTCATTTATTGGAAATTTACAATTTTTTTGCTTTGTTTTAAGTGTAAACGATATTCTTTCATTCCTTCTTTATGAGGCAGATACGCCGCCCCTTTTTTATGATTCGCAACGCTTATTTCATACATATAAGTGATGTGACGGGCGAGTTCTTTCCATGCGAAAAACAAAGAATTTTTGGGATCATAAATATGTGTAGGCTCACTTGCAGCACCATTTAATTCAACTACAGAGAAGTTATCTCCTTGCTCCAATTCCTTCAAAGTGTTATACATTATATCTAATCTGCCAAAATAGAAACCCGGAATTTGCAAACACATCTCGTTTAAAATTGCTGTCAATTTTGGGGTTATCCAATGGCTGCCGTCAATAAATTTTGCGCCACGGGCATGATTCCCATAAGGAACAAGATTCAGTTTTTCGCCTTTTGGTAAAATGTCTAACAATTTATTGCCGTATTCTTTTTTCAAAACTTTCAATTGCAATTCGTATCGTGGATTTGCCTTGATTAACTCTTCAATTGTAGCCACTCCATCTCCTGTAATTATCAAAAATTCTTTAGACACAATTCCAGTAATTTCGCCTTCTTTTTGACTTGGAAAACGAACATAAAAAATCCCCACTTCATTTTCATAGGGAATTAAATCTTGCACTACATAATCAAAATCAGCCTTTTCCGCATATACTTTCAAATCTTCAACAGTATCGATTTTTTTTACTGCCGAACCTCTCAAACCAATATCCGGTTTTGCAATTAATGGGTATTTAATCCCTGAATTTTCTAATGCCATTTTAACTGTATCAAATGAAGCCCCTTCCTTTATCAGTTCGGTTTTTGGATAATATTTCTGAGGAATCAAATCATAGATCTGCTTTTTGCTTTCCATAATAAACCCTCCATTTTTTATGGTTGGATTTGAGGCATTAAAGAAAAAAATAGATCTTGCCTTAATTGAATAATAAGCCCATAGAAAATAAATGGGGATATACACAATCTGGAAAGGCCAATATTCCCAATGGGTAATCTTATGAAAGAGTAATTTCAATTTCTGTTTTTTTAAGCTGTAATAAATGAAGTCTTAAAATCTTCTTGTGTAATCAAATCATAATGCATTATAGACATTTTATTTTTTTCAATTACAGATTGCGTAATACTTAGTGTTTTCATCACATCATTCCGATTAATGACCAAACCGTTTTCATTATTTTCCTCTTCAGTATGACGATGAAAACATAACACTTTTGCTTCACAAATTTCAGGGTTTGAATCTAAAAAATCATAAAACCATTGTGCTCTTTCCTCCATGATTCCCAATGAATATAATGTTGAGGAAGACCAAACATAATTTTCATGAATCTCTAATGATTTTGTTTCTTTTACCAATCCATTCCATCTTAACTGAAAAAGTTCCTTGTTTTCAAACAAAACCAAAGTAAAAGGTTCAATATTGTCTAAATCCACTTCTTCCCAAAAAAACTTCGGAGAATTACTTCCAATCATATCCAAAACGATCAAACCTCGGCTTTTGCGATAAGAGACCTGCACTTTATGTTTTTCATCAGCTCCATTTAGCAAAACCAAAACAGTTCCTTTTGAATCTACAGCATACCAAGTTCCACCAGCTTTTGGGTCTTTGGGATAAAAAATATTTTTCCCATTTATCGAATAGCTTTTTGGAGGAATTGCGCTTGGCCGAATTACTTTCTCATCCCTATTTGAAGTAATAATAATCTTATCATTACTACACACAAAACTCACTGTACACATTGATTTCTGTATTCTATCGTGGAGCGCGCAACGCCAAAATTGACATCAATTGATACATTTTCATATTTTAAAAGAGCCACTTTTATCAATGCTTGGTGATGGATGCAATGTTCCAAATTATAAAGCAATTCTCTAAAATAATTACTTTCGATTCTAATAGGTACACTATCTATATTTTGCTGCAAATCAATCTTTTTATTTTCTTTTTCCAAACTTTTTCTGATTTCAAAAATAGCCAGTATAGCAATTTGAGTATTATTTTGAATACTTGTACTGCGTGGTCTCTTATCATAATTTAATACACCAGATTCGTATTGATTTTCGAGACATTGAAACATTTCGATAATATGCCTTGTGTGTTCTCCAATGCTTGCATTACTCAATTCAACACAAGGAGTGGAGTATTCCTCATTCTTCAACTGACCTAGCAAGTGGACTAATTCGTCCAAACTGTTTTTTATAGAAAGAATTAGCATATTAAAATTTGAAAATTATTAAATCTTTGATTTTATTTTTATGCCCAATGTCAAATAAAAGGTACTTACCTGTTGTTTTTTACTACAATTTCCAACACAAATATATATAAAAAAACACTTAACATATTTCCTGCCAATTGAATAACAACGAAACTGATTCTTTTTTTAGCACTTTAAAAATTAAACATAAAAAAAGCCCAATCTCAAAATTTAGAGATTGGGCTTTTTTCAAAAATTTCTATACTATTGAATTACGAAACTAAACTTCTAGAAATCACGATACGTTGAATTTCTGAAGTTCCTTCATAAATTTGAGTAATTTTTGCATCACGCATCATACGTTCCACATGGTATTCTGCCACATAACCATTTCCACCGTGAATTTGAACGGCTTCAATTGTGGTATCCATCGCAGTTTGAGAAGCAAATAATTTTGCCATTGCTCCCGATTGAGAAATGTCTTGACCCGCATCTTTTTCGCTGGCCGCTTTAAAACATAACATTCTTGCTGCTGTAATTTGCGTAGCCATATCTGCCAATTTAAAGGCGATTGCTTGGTGTTTGAAAATTTCTTTTCCAAAAGCTTTACGTTCTTGAGAATATTTCAAAGCCAATTCATATGCACCGGTAGCAATTCCTAATGCCTGTGAGGCAATACCAATTCTTCCACCATTTAAAACTGCCATAGCAAAATTGAATCCAAATCCATCTTCGCCAATTCGGTTTTCCTTAGGTACTTTTACATCTGTAAACATTAGAGAATGCGTATCTGATCCGCGAATTCCCATTTTCTTTTCTTTTGGACCAATTTCAAAACCAGCCCATCCTTTTTCAACGATAAAAGCATTGATTCCTTTATGTCCTTTTTCGACATCCGTTTGCGCAATTACAATATAAGTAGAAGCAGTTGATCCATTGGTAATCCAGTTTTTGGTACCATTCATCAAATAGTGGTCTCCTTTATCAATAGCAGTCGTTTTTTGTGAAGTCGCATCCGAACCTGCTTCTGGCTCAGATAAACAAAAAGCTCCTATTACATCCCCTTTAGCCAAAGGCACTAAATATTTTTGTTTTTGCTCTTCGTTGCAATATTTTTCTAATCCAGCACAAACTAAAGAATTGTTTACAGACATCACCACTGCCGCCGAAGCATCTACCTTAGCTATTTCTGTCATCGCCAAAACGTAAGCAACACTATCAAGCCCGGATCCACCATATTTTGGATCCACCATCATTCCCATAAAACCAAGTTCGGCCATTGCTTTAATCTGCTCTGTTGGAAATTTTGAGTGTTCATCTCTTTCAATTACTCCAGGCAACAATTCAGTTTGAGCAAAGTCTTTCGCTGCTTGCTGTATCATTAACTGCTCTTCGGTTAAATTAAAATCCATAATTATATTAAATAAAAGTGTTTTGTTTAAAAAATGCGTGTAAAGGTAGTTTTTTATTGTGAATTATTCAATTTTGATTTGTAATTTTGAGCAATGCTAAGAGAAAACTACAACGTAATTGGAGTCATGTCAGGAACCTCGCTTGACGGTGTTGATTTGGCACATATTCAATTTAGTAAAAAACAGGGAAAATGGGATTTTCAAATTAATGAAAGCGAAACTATCAGTTATAGTCCAAGTTGGATAAATATACTGAAATCGGCCGTGAATTATTCTGAAGCAGCGCTACAAAAACTAAATCAAGACTACACCCAACTTCTTGCAACCATTATTTCTGATTTCATCAAAAAACACGAAATCAAAAATCTCGACGCTGTTTGCTCTCACGGACATACTATTTTACATCAACCTCAAAATGGATTGACACTTCAAATTGGAAACCTTCCCGAAATCGCAAATTTGATCCATCAAACAGTGGTCTGTGATTTTAGAGTTCAAGACGTTGCTTTGGGCGGACAAGGCGCTCCCTTAGTTCCAATAGGTGATCGGATTTTGTTTTCGGAATACGACTACTGTATGAATTTGGGAGGTTTTTCGAATGTGTCTTTTGAAGAAGAACAAAAAAGAATTGCTTTTGATATCTCTCCGGTAAATACCGTCCTTAATTATTATGCTAATCAATTA
>Ga0137355_1000111_pt1 | contig 12346 bp, 7 predicted proteins | sample EasRivERMLT800_2_FD_104763 | JGI IMG/M metagenome (GOLD analysis project Ga0137355, IMG submission 104763) | Soil microbial communities from meander-bound floodplain in the East River, Colorado, USA - East River MetaG ERMLT800_2 | ecosystem: Environmental > Terrestrial > Soil > Floodplain ... | reverse complement strand
TTTGGAATATCTCCATAGCTTTGTGCTCCAGTATGCGGAAAATCATCTAAACGTAAATTCAAAGAACGCACAATTGTTCCCACGGCACCAAATTTTGATGCTTCTCTTGCACCAACATATCTCTGATCACCAGCACCCGAATAGGCGTCAAATGCTTCTATCTCCTCATTATTCATCGGACGATTGTAGAAAACTATTTTCCCTTTAATTTTCTCTATTCCTAAATCGGTTAATTCCTTGAGGCTATGTACCTCTATTACTTCGGCGGTAAGACCGTTTTTTGGCGTAGCAATAGAACCACCCAGAGCGCAAATAGGCACATTTATTTTGGTTTTATTGTCTTGAATATAGGCAGTTTCTTTTTCACCACGCACCCATTTTGGCACCATTACCTCCTGAAGATAGACTTTGTCAAATCCAAGTGCTTCCATTTGTCCTTTTGTATAAAGAACCGCTTTCTCTGCTCCTGTAGAGCCTGATAATCGTGAGCCAATGGTATTAGATAAATAATCCAGCCAAGAATAACATTTGGAATCGGTTAATGCCGATTTGTAAATTTCTTTGATCGTTTTTTCGTCATTGGATTGTGCAAACAGGGTAAGTACATTAAAAAATAGTACTGATAAAAAAGATAATTTTCTCATAGGTTAATAGATAGGGAATTTGGTTATGTTTTTATGATAGTTTCATACGGTATGTGTTGCAATTTCGTAATTCTTGAAGAATTCTGGCAATAAAAATCAAAAAAAATCCTGCAAGTTTTTTGCTCTTGCAGGAAATTCATTTTACTTAATTTAGAAAAACCCATTTTTAGAGATTTATTTTTTCTCGTTTTGGTCGTGATTCACCATCCAATTAATTCCGAATTTGTCTGTAAACATTCCATAATAGGCTCCCCAAAATGTTTTGTTTAAAGGCATTTTTATTTTTCCTCCTGCCGAAAGTCCGTTGAATAATTTTTCCGCCTCCTCTACACTATCTGCATTAATTGAAATTGAAAAATTGGTTCCTACAATTGGTGCATGCCCAAATGATTCAGAACTATCGCTTCCCATAAGAACTGTTTCACTGCTTATTGGCAATGAAACATGCATAATTTTTTCTCTTTCTTCTTCCGAAATGGCTTCACATCCGTCCATTGGCGGCATATCTTTATATCTTCCAATGTATGGAAACTCTCCGCCAAATACAGATTTATAAAAATCAAATGCCTCTTCACAATTACCGTTAAAGGTCAAATAAGGATTTACTTGCGCCATATCTTTCTCTTTTTAAAATTAAAATATCAGTTATTAAATTATCTATTGTTATTTGATGGGTTCGAAACTTATCGCTGTTCCCCCGCCCGGAGCTAAATTGAGGTTTATTTTGGATTTATTGGTCACCTCAATCGTTTTTATTTTGTAAGCAATTGGATTCTTTTTCCAATCGGCATCTTTTGCATCTTCGTAGATCGTGGCTTTATACTTTTTGCCTTTGGTCAGAAAGTCAAGAATTATTTCTGATTTTCTGGCATTTTCATCTGTGATTGCCCCAAGAAACCAAGTCTCTGCCCCTTTGGTTTTCCTTGCAATGGTCAAATAATCTCCCGGTTCTGCCTGAAGAATTTTAGTTTCATCCCAATCTGCTGCGACGTCTTTGATAAACTGAAAAGCATCATTATACTTTTCATAATTTTGGGGCAAATCGGCCGCCATTTGCAACGGAGAATACATCGTTACATACAAGGCCAATTGTTTTGCTAGTGTAGTATGAACTTGTTCTGTTTTATTTTTGTCATAAAAACTCATTTTTATTTCAAAAATCCCCGGTGTATAATCCATAGGTCCGCCTAGAAGTCTTGTAAACGGCAAAATCGTTTCGTGCATCGGTGCATTTCCAATACTCCAAGCATTGAATTCGTTCCCACGAGCCGCTTCGGCAGCGATATAATTTGGATACGTTCTGCTGTAGCCTGTTGGTCTGGACGATTCATGAGAATTGACCATCAATTTATAATCCGCAGCGCGTCTGGCCACAAAATTAAAGTGGTTCACCATGGCTTGCCCGTCATGAAATTCTCCACGCGGAATAATTTTTCCTACATATCCTGTTTTTACGGCAGGGTAGCCGTATTTTTTCATGTTTTCAAAAGCACGATCCAAATGACGTTCATAATTAGCAACCGAACCCGAAGTTTCGTGATGCATGATTAGTTGTACGTTTTTTGCTTTTGCGTAGGCGGTAACTTCGGCAATATTAAAATCGGGATACGGAGTTACAAAGTCGAAAACTTCTTCTTTCCAATTGCCAAACCAATCCTCCCAACCCGCATTCCAGCCTTCAACAAGAACGCCATCGAAACCATTTTTGGCAGCAAAATCAATATATTTTTTGGTATTTTCGGTAGTCGCTCCATGCTTTCCCGATGGTAGCAAATCCTGTGTAGAAGTATTTTGGGCATTTTGTGAACCTGCATAATCCCAGGTTGATTTTCCAACGTGCATTTCCCACCAAATTCCCACATATTTCATTGGTTTTATCCACGAAGTGTCATCAATTTTTGAAGGTTCGTTCAGATTCAAAATCATTTTAGAACCCACAATATCTCTGGCGTCATCACTGATCATAATCGTTCTCCAAGGCGAAACGCAAGGAGTTTGCAAATACGCCTTATCACCAATAGCATTCGGCACTAATTGTGCACTTAATTTGTAATTATTGACATCAACGTTCAAATGCATTACCGGATAATTGACCACAGCCGCTTCAAAAATATTCAGATACAATCCCGATGCGGATTTCATCATCAACGGCGATTGCACCACATATTTTCCAGGAATTGATTTTACTCCAATTCCGTTATTCATATCTATTTTGGAATTGTCAATTTCTGATAATTTCGTTTCATTATACTCATATTCATTACTGTCAAAATCTCCCGGAATCCAGAATACTTTATGATTCTCAGTCAAATTAAACTGGGACACCTCATCGGAAATAATAAAATAATTCAGTTCATTTTGCTTTGGAAAATCATACCGAAAAGCAACACCCTCATCAAAAACCCTAAAAATAATATTCATTTTTACATGCGTATCCTTTTGGATCAGAGAAACAGTAAGCTCATTATAATGATTTACGATATTGGCTTGTTCTCCCAACACGGGTTTCCAAGATTCGTTAAAAGTGGCTGTTTTTGAAGTTTCAAGTTCAAAATTGGCATCTAAGGCCGGTTTTTCTTTTAATTTTATCCCTAAAGTACTTTCTAAAATAACGGGTTTACCATTGTAATTTACCGAATAGGACGGTTGTCCATTTCCTAATAATTTAAAATTGACCGCAATTTCATTCGAGGGAGATTGTACGTTTTGTGCATGAAGTAATCCCGTCGCAAAAACGAAAAAAACAGAAAATAAATATCTCATCTGGTTATTTGTTAATTTATTAAATCAAAACTAATTATTAATCTAATACCATTTTATTAAAAGAAAACTACAACCTTGTAGTGGTAATAAATTGTTTTTAATTTTAAGAATTGACTTAATAAAAATTAGATTTAACCCATTGTTATCCATTTAAAATATTAATTTGACTGCTAAAAAAAGTCTAAATCAAGGAGCTCTTACTATATTGCTCTTGTTTTAATTCAACAGCAAATCGTGAACCTGATTGGCAATCTCGATTTCTTCGTTGGTTGGAATAACCAATATTTTTGTTTTCGAATCTGGCGTATTGATTTCTCGAATTTCTTTCGAACGAATCTCATTTTTGGCTTCGTCCAATTCTATTCCGAAATAATCCATGTCCGTACAAACCAATTTTCGGATGAAAGAAGAATTTTCCCCTATTCCTGCCGTAAAAATTATGGCATCAAGTCCATTTAAGACGGCCGCATAAGAACCTATATATTTTTTTATTCGATAGGCATTCATATCCAGAGCCAATTGACATTCGGTATTTCCCTTCTCAGCATTCGCTTCAATATCTCTCAAATCGCTGAAACCGGTAAGACCGAGCATACCGCTTTGTTTCTGCAACAAAGTATTCACGGCTTCCAATGAATATCCCAATGAATTAACCATATGAAAAATAACCGACTGATCAATGTCTCCGCATCGGGTCCCCATAATCAGACCGTTCATGGGAGCAAATCCAAGGGTGTGATCAATACTTTTCCCCTCTTTTATGGCGGTCATACTACAACCGTTCCCAAGATGAATAGTAATGATTTTGGATGATTTGGAGTTGGTATTCTCTTTTAAATAATGAATCGCTTTTTCCGAAACATACTTATGACTCGTTCCATGAAAACCATAGACGCGTATTTTATTTTCCGTCAAAAGGGAATTAGGTATGGCGTATTTGTGCGCCACAACCGGAATAGTTTGATGGAAGGCCGTATCAAAAACAGCTACCTGTTTTGCGGTACTAAAAATTTCTTCGGCAACATTTATACCCTCTAAATTGGCAGGATTATGCAAAGGCGCTAAATCAGAAAGTTGTCTTATTTTGTCTTTTACGGCAGTCGTAATAATTACTGTATTCGAAAAAGCGCTTCCGCCATGTACCACACGATGGCCAACGGCATCAATCTCCGAAGTACTTTTGATTACCCCCACTTTCTCATCCATCAACAATTGGGCAATTTTCTGCAAACCTATTTTATGATTGGCGATTGGTATTGTTTCCTCTACTTTGACTGTATTGGTAACATAACTTAGATTTGAGGTTTCTAATCCTATTCTGTCGATCATACCGCTGCAAATCACTTCGCTGGCAGGCATATCAATTAGTTGGTATTTTATGGAAGAACTTCCTGAGTTTATAATTACAATTTTCATTTATTTATTTTTTTAAGTGAGGTTCTGAGAAGCTAAGGTTCTAAGGCTCTTAGTATCTTAGCTGCTTAGAACCTCAGAATCTTAGCAACTTTTTTTACAATCCCTGCGCTTGAATAGCCGTAATCACGACCGTATTTATAATATCATCAACCGTACAACCGCGGCTTAAATCGTTTACCGGTTTATTTAAACCCTGTAACATTGGCCCAATTGCCAAGGCTCCGGTTTCTCTTTGAACCGCTTTGTATGTATTGTTTCCTGTATTCAAATCAGGGAAAATCAAAACACTGGCATGGCCTGCCACTTCAGAATTTGGCATTTTACTTTGTCCCACTTCCAAATCAACTGCGGCATCATATTGAATAGGCCCTTCAATTTTCAAATCGGGGCGCTTTTGTTTCACGATTTCGGTTGCCGCCCTTACTTTGTCTACATCATCCCCTTTTCCGGATGCTCCAGATGAATACGATAGCATCGCTATCTTTGGTTCAATACCAAATGCCAAACTGGATTCTGCAGAAGAAATGGCAATTTCAGCCAATTGTTCTGCCGTAGGATTCGGATTAATGGCACAATCCCCAAAAACCGAAACCCTGTCTTCCAGACACATGAAAAAGATTGACGAAACAACCGAGCAGTTTGGTTTGGTTTTAATAAACTGCAAAGCCGGTAAAATGGTGTGCTGCGTAGTATGTGCCGCACCGGAAACCATTCCGTCTGCATGGCCTTTGTACACCATCATAGTGCCAAAATAAGAAACGTCTTCCATCAAATCTCTGGCCATAGCCATAGATACATTTTTGGCTTTTCGCAGCTCATAATAGGTATTTACATAGTCATCGTAGCATTTAGATTCAATTGGATTGATGATATCCACTTTTGAGAAATCGAAATCTAAACCTAATTCAGCTACTTTATTCTCAATTTGCTTTTTGTTGCCAATTATAGAAATATCAACCACATCCATAGAAAGCAAACGGGATGCGGCTATGATAATCCTTTCGTCGTTCCCTTCCGGTAAAACAATGTGTTTTCTGTGTTTTTTGGCTCTCTTTACTAAGTTGTACTGAAACATTTTTGGAGTCATTCCTTCGGCTTTAAAAGTGATTACCTTTTGTGCCAGAGTATCCACATCGATATACTTTTCGAACGTACTTATAGAAGTCGCTATTTTTTGTTTGTTGTTGGCGTAAATTTTAGATTTGATAGATCCAATTTTATTGGTAATATAGTACGTCCCCTCTTCTACCGCGATAATCGGCACAATGGTTGAAAGTCCTTCTATCAGTTTCAAAATACTTTTTTCCGGCAAAATATTCCCAGTCAAAACAATTCCGGCAATAGCTGGATAATTCGCCGATTCATTGGCCTGTAAAGCTCCCAAAATGATATCGGCTCTATCACCTGGTGTTATTACCAGGCTATTTTCTTTAAGATGTACCAAATAGTTGCACAATTGCATGGCGCCTACACTAAAACTACTGGTTTGATTATTTAAATAGGCCGACCCAAACAATACGGTCGCATTCAATTCATTGACAATCTCCTGAAGGGTCGGATTATTTAAACTGGATATCACCGGAATCGAATTGATTAAAAGACCTGCCGGAAGATTTTTTTTCAACCCATCCGTTACCAATTCAACATTTTCGGGTTGCACTTTATTGGCAACGATTGCCAGTACTTCTACTTCCTTTACTTTGAAAGAATCATACACCAAGTACAGGCTGTCTATTAATTCTTCCAGTGTTTTACCAACTCCGGATCCGACAATAACGGTCGGAATTCCTAAATTTTTAGCAATTAAAACATTTATATCTAATTCAATAGCGGTTCCTTCTCCCGTAAAACTGGTCCCTTCGACTAAAACAAAATCGAATCGTTCTTCCAATCGTTTGTATTTTTCAATAATCAAATCAATTACCTCACCCAGTTTTCCTTTATTCTTCTTTTTGATCAGCTTACTTTTTGTAATGGCGTAGGCATCCTCAAATTCAATATCCAAACCAAAATGAGAGATAACTGTTTCGATATGATTGTCCAGTCCGCCTTCTTCAAAATCTTCAATAATAGGTCTAAAATAACCCACCTTGGCAGTCTTACCAATCAACAAACTCATAATTCCCAAACTGATGATCGATTTGCCACAGTTCTGTTCACTGGTCGCTATATAAAGGGCCTTGCTCATGATTATTATTTTTAGTTACACTTAACTTTTTACTAATTTTATTTTTATAAAAAAATCAAAACCAACGTCTTCTTTTAAAATAAAAAACCATTCCGATTCCTATTAAAATCATAATACCCATAACTATGTAATAACCGTTATGGTATCTCAGCTCAGGCATATTATCAAAATTCATCCCGTAAATCCCTACAATAAAAGTAAGCGGAATGAATATTGCCGAGACAATGGTAAGGGTTTTCATAATCTCATTCATTTTCTGCGTTTGTGCCGCAAAATAGAAATTAGAAGCACTTTCCAGTGAACTCATATCGGATTCGATCTGCTCTAAAAGTTCTAAACTTTTTTGATGTAAACGGCTGAAAAAGCTAAAATTTTCTGCTTCAATTTCATTAAATACGTCGTCCTCTTTTATACTTTTAATACCATATAAAGAATCCCGCAGCGGAACGATAGATCGTCTCAGAAAATTAAAGTTATCCCTGTGTGCTTCAATTTTTTCCAAAATTATGGGATCAGTGCTGCTTTTGGTGAGATTTATCAACTCTTCTAACTTATCTTCTTCATTTTCTAGGGTTATGTAGAAATTCTCCATCACGGAATCAAGTAGTATAAACAATAAATAATCGCTTTTTTTGGTTCGGATAACCCCGGAATGAGTCCTAATACGCTGGCGGATATGAGTGAAAAAATCGCTTCGCTTTTCCTGAAAAGAAATCAAAATATCTTTTTTCATTAAAAAGCTAATTTGCTCCACTTTTATATTATCGGAGTCTCCTATCGGCAGCAACGATTTGATATTAAAAAACAAAATATTGTGCTGTTCCTCCAGTTTGGTTCTTCTGGTTGTATTCAAAACATCAGCCAACATGAAATCATCAATATCAAAATGACCGGCTATCGCTTTTAATAATTCTATATTGTTTAAACCGTGTACATTGAGCCAATTGGTTTTTTGGCTGTCGACTCTTTTATTTAAATCCGAAAATTGTAAATCATCAAATTCTTTTACATCGAGATCATTATAAACAAACAGCTGCATTTCTGTCTCTTTGTCTTTATGAATCCCAGTATATTCCAAATTATACGGCTGTACCTTTCTCCCTTTCTTGTATTTAATTTTCCTCATGCAAAATCATTTATAGAGTAAATTTACGGAAATCTTTTATAAATAAACCTTGACAATTATCATTTGGCATTTACAAAAATGCAAATTGAGTTTCTGATTCATTTTTTATTTAAGGCAAAGGCATCTAAAAAATATTTATACTCGTAATACAAACCCGACAGGTTTTTGAAACCTGTCGGGTTTGAAAATAATCTACAAAAAAAACCGAGCTATTACTAGCTCGGTTTTTCATTTATTATAGTGTTGAGATGCACTGCAGTGTATCTCAACGAGAAATAATTATTTTACTTCTTCGTATTCAACATCTTGAACATCATCTCCTTTTGCACCACCTTCTGGCTGAGCATCAGTTTGACCTTGTTCTCCTTGAGCATACATCGCTTCTGTAGCTTTTTTCCAAGCTGCATTGATGTTATCTAAAGCAGTTTGAATCGCAGGAATGTCTTGAGATTGGTGAGCCATTCTCAATTCAGTCAAAGCATATTCTACAGCCACTTTGTTCTCATCAGATAATTTGCTTCCAAGTTCTTTCAATTGAGACTCAGTTTGGAAGATCATTCCGTCTGCTTCGTTCAATTTCTCAACTCTTTCTTTAGCAATTCTGTCAGAATCAGCATTTGCTTCAGCATCTTTTTTCATTCTTTCGATTTCTTCAGCTGTCAATCCAGAAGAAGCTTCGATACGAATGTCATGAGATTTTCCAGTTCCTTTGTCAGTTGCAGAAACTTTGATGATACCATTAGCATCAATATCAAAAGTTACTTCAATTTGAGGAACTCCTCTTGGTGCTGGTGGAATACCATCTAAATGGAAACGACCGATAGTTTTGTTATCTACAGCCATTGTTCTGGCTCCTTGCAAAACGTGAATTTCAACTGTTGGTTGAGAATCAGCAGCAGTAGAGAACACTTGAGATTTTTTAGTTGGGATAGTTGTGTTAGACTCGATTAAAGTAGTCATAACTCCACCCATAGTTTCGATACCTAAAGAAAGAGGTGTAACGTCAAGTAACAATACATCTTTTACATCTCCAGAAAGAACTCCACCTTGAATAGCTGCTCCAATTGCAACAACCTCATCAGGGTTAACTCCTTTAGACGCTTTTTTACCAAAGAATTTTTCAACTTCGTCAGCGATTCTTGGCATACGAGTAGAACCTCCTACAAGAATAACTTCGTCAATATCATTTATAGTTAAACCAGCATCTTTAAGCGCTTTAGCAACTGGTGCCATAGAACGTTTTACCAATGCGTCAGTCAATTGCTCAAATTTAGCTCTAGTTAATTTTTTAACTAAGTGTTTTGGTCCAGAAGCTGTAGCAGTTACGTAAGGCAAGTTGATTTCAGTTTCAGCAGAAGAAGACAATTCAATTTTTGCTTTCTCAGCAGCTTCTTTAATACGTTGCAAAGACATTGGATCCAAACGCAAGTCAATTCCTTCTTCAGCTTTGAATTCGTCAGCTAACCAGTCAATAATTTCGTGGTCAAAATCATCCCCACCTAAGTGAGTATCTCCATTTGTAGACAATACTTCGAAAACTCCGTCTCCTAATTCAAGAACAGAAATATCAAAAGTACCTCCACCTAAATCGTAAACAGCAATTTTTTGATCTTTTCCTTTTTTATCCAAACCATAAGCCAAAGCAGCTGCAGTAGGCTCGTTGATGATACGCATCACTTTAAGACCTGCAATTTCACCAGCTTCTTTAGTCGCTTGACGTTGTGCATCATTAAAGTAAGCAGGAACAGTGATAACCGCTTCAGTAACAGTTTGACCTAAATAGTCTTCAGCTGTTTTTTTCATTTTTTGAAGTGTCATAGCTGACAATTCTTGTGCAGAGTACAAACGACCATCGATATCTACACGTGGTGTATTGTTGTCCCCTTTTACAACTTTATAAGAAACTCTTTTTGCTTCATTTGTGATTTCAGCAAAAGTGTGACCCATAAAACGTTTAATAGAAGCAATCGTTTTGGTAGGATTTGTTACCGCTTGTCTTTTAGCAGGATCTCCCACTTTAATTTCTCCACCTTCAACAAAAGCGATGATAGATGGCGTTGTTCTTTTTCCTTCTGCATTAGGGATAACTACTGCTTCGTTACCTTCCATTACAGAAACACAAGAGTTGGTCGTACCTAAATCAATTCCGATTATTTTACCCATTTTTAATATATTTAATTTTATTGTATACTCATTTTAACAGCTCGAAGTCGGTAAGTCAATCTTTGTGCCAATACAATGACAGTCCATAAATTGTCAGTTTTTGTTAAAATTGTCGTAATTAAATCTGACAAGATGACATTTTAGAAAATTTGTCATTGCGACAATAGCATTAATTCTAGAAGTCATCCTGAGCGCAGTCGAAGGGCGGAGCTGTTTACTTCGTCAGTTCGCTTCGCTCGTGTCCCGCTATCCGCTACAATCTTTTATGCCGAACTCCGGCATAAAAGGATTTTCGCTGCTATCGGGGCTAGAATAATCGAGCTAGAAAAGACCATTCTTTTTTGAAGAATAAATTTACCTATATTAGCAAAAAAAGTCTGTTATTGCAAGGCCAATCTAACCAAATTTAGGATGAATTTGGATGATTTTATCAGACCTATATACAAGTTACTAACCATTTAAGAACGTATCAACCTAAAACTTGTAAAAAAGGAAAAAAAAACTTTTTAAACAAAAATAAAATTAATGCTTGAAAAACTTGAATTTTGAAAACAAATAAAGTCTGACGTTTTTCATATATACTACCAAAACAGAACATCATGAGAACTACAGCAATAATCATATTTACAATATTTACTTTCTGCAATTTATTTGGCCAAAGCAAAAATGTTTTATACGGTGAAAGAGATTTAAAGAGCACAGCAGAAAACATCTATATTGACAAAGACGGAACTTTATATCCTTCATTTAATATTTCAGATAGATCCTTAGAAGCCTGTAATGCTTCTTTAAAAGAATTTTACCTTAAAAACCCCTCTATATTTCTGGAAATTTCAAAGATTTACAATTGTTCCTTTAACAGATATAGCAAAGAAAATGGGTTGGTTCTTAATGACTCCATAATTTCAAAATTCATTAACCAACTTAATAAGAAAAACATAAATACGACCGCATTTTTTATACACGGATTCAGAAAATCATTTAAAAGTGCCAACGGAGATTATGATTCTCCCACTGACTATTCAATCCTGAACGAAGCTTACACAAAATACTCAGCGGCCAATTCCGCCATCGTAAACGTATATTGGGATGCCCTTTATGACTGCTGTTTCTCTTCAAACAGCAAAAAAAACAAAGCTATGTTTCTCCTTTTTGAAGAAGCACAACAAAACGCAGAAAAAACGGCTGTCACTTTAAACAAAATACTCATAAAGACAAAATCCCAAACAGTAGATATTGTAACTCACAGTTTAGGCGCAAAGGTTGCTGTTTATTCATTATTGGATGTGAATGATAAGGGAATAAAAACTCCTTCTAATAAGGTAAATCTGTTTTTAATTGCGCCAGCCATTTCACCTGAATTGATTTCCGATAATTATCTGAAAAGAAATTCAAATTTTGATTTAAATAACTCCGACAACTATTCTCTCTCAATAGTATATAACGAGAAGGATTTTGCCCTTAAAAAGAAGGACGACAAACTGGGTCTTTTTGGTCCCGGACCTTATAAATACGGAAATACGACACTGGGATGTAATTATAATGATGGTTGTGAAAAACTAAAAAACTATTTCAAAAGCAATTTACCAAAGTCAAAAATTATACTTTACAATTTAACTTCTGCTGTAGAAAAATGTCATCATGTGCGTTGCTATTGTTCCAATGAAAATCTGAAAGCAATTTTTATTGATAAAAACAAATCCGTTGGATCAGACAACTCTGCAGCAAATTAAAAGAAAGTTCCCCCTTAAACATCTACAAGAATGACCCCCCAGCTGGGTACCAAAATAAAAAACTAATTATGAGATATTTATATATTTTATTGCTATTGCTAACCTGTTGTAAAGACAATGCTAAAACTCATGAAACAAGTTTAAATAATAATTCATGTCTTGATACTCTCACTAAATTCAAAAGATTATCAGAACATCACTACCCTACATCTTATTATGATGATAAAAAATTGATGAATCTTTTAAGGTATATGATGAATTCTAATTGCGATTCGATATCAACGTATGCTAGCACTAATTTGTTTTTTAGTAA
>Ga0137355_1000109_pt1 | contig 12538 bp, 16 predicted proteins | sample EasRivERMLT800_2_FD_104763 | JGI IMG/M metagenome (GOLD analysis project Ga0137355, IMG submission 104763) | Soil microbial communities from meander-bound floodplain in the East River, Colorado, USA - East River MetaG ERMLT800_2 | ecosystem: Environmental > Terrestrial > Soil > Floodplain ... | reverse complement strand
TTTTGGGGGGATGTCTGGGGGATAGTAGAAGTAGATGATGCCGCGGAGGGTGTTGTTTTCTCGAACTACATCAACGCGGTGGATGAGGGCACGGAGGAGGTAGCGGCGTGCCGAGAGGTCTGCTTTGGCGTAGATGGTTTTGAAGTCTTTGGCGATGGCAAGCACCGTTTGTTTGGGGAGTTCGGGAACGGGTTGTTCGGCGTTGGCATCGAGGGCGGCGAGTTGGGAGAGGAGGTCGGTTTCCTGTAGTTCGAGGTCTGTGAGGCGGGCGGTGAGGGATTTGGATTTTCCCATGTCTGCGAGGCTGTCGGTGATGTTCTTGATTTGTTTACGGGTCTTCGTTAATTCGGTTGTGATCTCTTTACGATCGGATTTTTGTTTTTTTAGACGACCGGCTTGCGTGGCTTGGATTTCGCTGAAGACGTGGGCGATGTATTGGGGGGTGAGAATTTTATCTGTCAATGTGGTCACGACCGTATTTTCAAATATTTCACGAGGGATGCGGTGTTTGACGCAGTCCCGGTTGCGGTAGGCTCGGGTGCAGAAGTAGCTATCGTAGGAGTGGCCGCTTTTTTGTTTGGAGGAGTGACCGTAGAGGGGCGAGCCGCAAAGTTGATGGTTTGCAATGCCACTGAGCAGGAAGCGGGAGTTTGTGCGGCGTGGATGGTCCGTACCTTTTGACGAGGTGTGTTTGTGCCTGGCGAAGTTGTTTTGAACGACCTGCACCTGGTCCCATAGATCGGGTGGGACGATGGCTTTGCAGTAGTTCTCTTTGATGTAGTCGTCGCCGAAGCGGAGGGTGCCTTTGTAGATGGGGTTGGAGAAGAAGGTGGTGTAGGAGTTGATGGCGCCCATTATTTTTGTTTGTTTGTGAATCTCGCCGAGGGAGACGTGTGCGGCTCGAAGCTGGAAAGCTTTGAGGACACGTTTGGCAAGATGAGGATCGGGACGCCAGCGATGGGCGATGTGGGGCGTACCATCCCGACGGGTGCCGATTTGAAGCGGCTCTCTTTTCATCCCGGTGGGTGTTCCGCCTGGCACGCATCCATATTTTTCGACGAGGTCACGTAGTCCACGTTTTACATCGAGGGAGAGGTCTATGAGGTATTGTTCGTCTTTGAAATCTATGGCGGCTTCGAAGAGGCGTCCCATGGGTCCTTCGGGGACGTTGTCGGTGATGGAGTGGAAGGTGTAGCCGAGGGTGCGGATTTCGGCACGGAGGAATTGGGCGTTATCCACGGAGCGGGCGAAGCGGTTGTACTTCCAGACGATGACGCCTTTTTCTTGACAGCCGCGGCGGAATTCGTGCATCATGGATTGGAGGTCTGCACGTCCGACGGTGGTGGAGCCTTTGCGGGCTTCGTCTTTGTAGAAGCGGGCGAGGATGAAGCCATGGTCTTTGCACCAGGTACGGAGGGCGTGTTCTTGTTGAGCGACGGAGAGGTCTTGTTCTTCACCACCGGAGTCACGTCCGTAGCCGAAGAGTTGGTCGCCGGGGGAGAAGGGGAGGGGCATGGGGTGAGTGGAGAATTAGAGAATTGGAGAATTAGAGAATAGTAATCAGTGAACAGTGATCAGGGGAGGGATTCGCAGGCGAGACCGTCGCCATTGCCGTCGAGTTGATGTATATCACCTGCACCTTGTGAGGTGCAGTAGTTGAAGCAGGCTTGGGCTTGTGAATGTGTTGAGAAATCTCTTGTACAGTTATAGAAGTCGCCTGCACAGGAACAAACGGCTTGTCCCGGTTGAGTGGGGACGATGACAATCAGTGTGGCGGTGGGAATAGTTGTGGATGTTGCGGATGGAGGATGCGTAGCGGTTGGGATTGATAAATAACAACCGATTGATTTCATTTGTTCGTCGGAGGCAGTCATGTAACCGAGGGTGGCTTTGAAGTTTGTGGTACCTGCCGTTTCGCGTGTGTTGTTTTCGGATGCGATATCGAATTTTTCCTGCAGGAGAGCGCAGTCTGTCAGGTCGAATATTTCTTGATAGGATGCAAGCACGCCACCATATTCAGCAACATATTTTTCGGCAGGCGTGAGGGTGGGCGGAAGGGTTGAGGTTGGCGCAGGTGTATCTGTGGAAGAAGGGGTTGTTTCAGGGAGGAGCGAGCCAAAGATGATGACAGCGATGCAACATAATGCAAGAATGCCAAGGACGATCAGTAAGACGGGCCGTTTTTTGGTTGGGGGTTGGACGGTCATTGATTTCTCCCTCACCCCGACCCTCTCCCGCTGGGAGAGGGGGAAACCCAGTGGGCTGGGTATAGATAGTAGGTTAGTTTTGTGTTGAAGCGATGTTGGATATATTCAAGTGTTTCTAGAATGGATGGAAGCGACCACCAGCAGGCATGGAGGTAGATGGAGGCGCGCTGGATGGGGGAGAGGTGCGCCCAGGTATTTTTAATTCGTTGTAGTCTTTCGTTTTGCAGGTGCTTTTTTAGATCGTTCATTTTTTATTTCGTAGGCTTCGGCTTGTTGGACGAGTTGCTGTTGTTTTTCGGGTGGGACGTTTTCCCAGATCGTGCTGAGTTTTTGTAGAAGTGGATTGGGGCGAGGGCGATTCAAAGAATCGTAAATTTCCTGACCGAAAATATCGCTAAGAAGTTTTATATTGTCGTTGCCTGGCGTGTGTGTTCCATTCATCCACATTGACAACAACGGACGACTCACCCCAATGAATGATGCAAATTCTTCAAGGGTCTTTCGTTTGCCGAGTTTAGCCTGCCACTCGACAAAATTTTTGTTCATGAAATCGGCAAAAGTAATCATTTCTCTTACTATATCAAAAGGTTACAAGTTTGTGTGAGGCACTTGACAAACTGGTGAAATCTCCTATAATGTAAGCATACTTACAAAATTAAGACATACGGAGATTTGGATAATGAAAGACCCCCAATACGTAGATTTGAAAGAGAAACCAGTGCAAGCAGTTGTCCGCCAATATATGACTGCGACAGGCTTGAGGCAGGATAAATTTGCAGAAGCACTCAATGAGTGCCTGGCGAAGACGAATATCAGCCGGGTATCGGTCTCGAATTGGCTCAATGGAAGATATGAGCCGGAGACCGATTTCCTTTTGGTGTTGTTGTGCATCTACGGCGATTGGCGAATGCGGTTCGCCGTAGATTGCCTGATCGCAAAACTGCCGGAAGTGTTCGACAGCGGCATTGTGAAATTACCCCAAGCGAAATAGAACACGGATAGATGGCGATGAGACTTGAATGGATGTCCATTTCGAGGTTGTTTTTGTGCCTTTGCCGAAGGAACGAGAGGCGGAGTGGCGGGAGGCGATGCGAATTATTGCTGAGATGATTTGGGAGGAGGTTGTGAAGACCCCTCCCCCAGCCCCTCCCCATTTGAGTACAAATGGAGAGGGGAACGGAAGAAGTTGATATTTTGCCAAAAGGCGAGTGTCTCCTGGTCAAACGGCAAAACATGTGGCTTGCCACTTGAAATAGTATGGGCAGTGTCCAGGAGCACGAAGCCCATACTAGAAACATTAGTCCCGCATCCGTGGCGAATATCCACGGCGGGGAAAGGATGAAAGATCATGGCTGGTAAATTTGGAAACCGCTGTAATTGTTATAACGGACACAACTCAAATTCAGGTCGGTGTCATTCTCAACCTGATGACAATCACGCTTATTGCGAAGAGTGTATCAGTGAATGCGGAAAAATTGATATTTATGCACCTGATTTTGCATTGTCTCCATTGATGAGTACGTTCGATGGTAAGACAGCGGAAGTAACCGCTGTGAAATATGGGGAGAAGGGTTATTACCCAACCACCTATGGTCGCCAAACACTTGAATGGGTGGAAAAGCAAAATGAAAAGATAGGCATTACCCCAGCGGTTGCCGGTGCAATGAGCACATGTTCTGTTTTTGGAAATTGGAAAATTTACGAAAATGTACAGAAGCATCTGCAGGAAGCATTGGATAAAAAAGCGGCGGTGCAGTGATGAGAACAACGATGCATAAGGTGCTGCCATATCAATTCCGAATGCGGAGTGACCACAAGTTGGCGATCATCAATGCCAGGGGGCAAGTGCTGGTTGTGAGGCATGTAGAAGTGGTCAAGATTTTGCAGAAGGATGATCTGGATGTGAATCGGAGGAAGATGTATGAGGCGGCGAAGATGGAGTTTGAGAAGAATGACCTAACCCCCAACCCCTTCCCTACGATGGAAGGGGAGCAAGAGGTGCAGTGATGAACTTTCAAGATCGCTTTGCTGAGTGGTTTTTGCCGAAGTTGGATTTTGTGATGGACTTGCTCACGCTGTTTTGGTGGTCGGAGTTGCGATGGCGTGCGGTGCCGCAGGTCAAGGTGAAGGGTGGTAAGTGATGGTAAAAGAAAAGTTTGTCGAGCATAAATTCAATCGAGCCAGTGCCGCATTGATCGGCACGGTCAATGATATCTTGCGTGAATATTCTGTGCAGGGCTATCGCTTGAGTCTTCGGCAGTTGTATTACCAGTTGGTGTCTCGTGCTGTTATTGAAAATTCAGTCAAGTCCTATAAACGGACCGGCAATCTGATCAGTGACGCACGCCTGGCTGGACTTGTTGATTGGAGCATGATCGAAGATCGTGGACGAGAAACTAATTTTTTGTCCCACTGGGACAACCCTGCCGAGATCGTGCGAGATGCATCAAGGTGGTTCAGGACTTACAAGTGGGGCGGTCAAAGCAATTATTGTGAGGTGATGGTTGAAAAGGATGCACTCTCCGGTATTTTGCTTCCAGTTTGCCAGGAGTTGGATATCCGCTTCACTGCGAATAAAGGCTACAGCTCATCATCGGCAATGTATGAAGCCGGAAAGCGGTTGTCCCGTATTTTTCATACTGAAGGAATCGAGGAGATCCATATTTTCTATTTTGGAGATCACGATCCATCGGGCATTGATATGACGAGGGACATTGGTGAGAGGCTTAGCCAATTCAGCCGTGACTTAGTTGGACATATGAATATTCATCGGCTGGCATTGAACTGGGATCAAGTCGAACAATGGCAACCACCTAAAAACCCCGCCAAAGAAACAGATAGCCGTTATCAAGCCTATGCTGATGAGTTTGGAAAATCATCATGGGAATTGGATGCAGTAGAGCCACGCACGCTGGCTGATCTGGTCCGTGACTCTGTAACAGAGTTGATTGACCAATATCAATGGGATTTAATTGTGAATCGAGAAAACGAGATGCGTGACGAGTTGGTCAAGTTTGCTGATGAATATGAAAATCCCAAGAAGAGAACAAAGAAGGGTAAATAAATGGCATTTCAACAATTATCCTTTGCTGGCGTAGGCAGAATTAATTATTGCTCACGTTGCAAGAAGCCATTGAGCAATCCCAAGTCTGTTGACGCAGGCATGGGTCCTATTTGTAGAGGTCACGGAGGTAAGAATATGAAAGACGATATTTGCAAGCGTGATGAATTTTCCGATAGCGATGTTGATGAAGTTTCGCTCAATCAGGCATTGGTGTTGGGACGCCGTCCACGCCCGGTGGATCGAGATGCCGATCCTAATATCGAAGTTGGGCAATGTTTGACGAATGTTCCGCATTTGGTTGTTCATCACTCGCCAGACGGATTCGAATTTGGGTATGCAGGATCAGGTCCCGCAGACCTGGCTTTGAACGTGCGCCAGGTTTATTTGAACAGCATTGGTTATCAGGGCAACAAAACAGAATGCTACGATGGAAATTGTTGGTCAATGGCTTGGGTGTTGCACCAGGAATTCAAACGCGCGTTTATTGCGGGCGCTCCACGTAGGGGGACCAGTATTCCATGGATGGTCATCGAGCGATGGTTTGAAGAACATATCACCGAAGAGATGAAGCGCATGTATGCAAATGCGACTGAAGAAGAGCTTGAGCAATGAATACCCAAAGCGACATTCAACTCAAAGTCACAATTGATTGGCAATCCAGCTTCGAGTTCTATCTTCAGCAGGATTATCGCCGCATATCGCCCACACACCGCAACCCAAGCAAGAAGACGGTCAAGACTGCATGTCAGCATGTGCGGGTTTTCTCCATGTGGTGGGAAGCAAAATTCAATGAAGGCTTCAGCCCTGAGAAGGTCACGAACTTCGATATGCACACCTATCGCCATCACTCATTGGAAGAAGCGCGTGTCGCACCGAATACATGGAACGGGCGGTTGTGGGCGTTACGCATCTTCGCAGGATGGATCCATGTCAAGTATGGCGAGTCATATGCAGATCTCACTGATGGGGTCGAGCCGAAAGAACAAGGCATTCGACCAAGTCCTTCTCGTAGTCTCACCGATCAGGAATATGGATACCTGGTGCATCGTCTCGAGCGGCGCACGCGTGAAGCAGTCACTGGATTGGAATATCAGAATGCAGTGCGTGACCAGGCTCTTGTTGCGGGCATGCTTTGGGCAGGTCTGCGTGTTGAAGAAGCAAGCCTGCTCGATCTCAGCGACATCACGATCAACGAACGCAGTGGTCATGTCCGTGTGCGGAACGGCAAGGGAAGCAAGGAACGTGTGGTCCCGCTGAATTTATCAGCTCGACGTGGTCTTGCCTTATGGATAAATGTACGGCAACCTGTCGCTTCAATGGCACTGTTCACAGGCAAGCAATCGGATCGGATCAGCACACGACATATCGAGCGCATCGTCTCTGGACTGGGTGATGAAGCACGCATCCCAGGCATGAGTCCACACTGGATGCGGTATCACTTTGCCAAGGCACTCGAGCGTGCAGGCACAGTCATTGAACAGATCAGAGACCTGCTAGGACACGAGTCCATTGAGACCACGCGCCGCTACCTGCGGTCATCGTTTGATGAGTTGCAGTCCGCAGTGGAGCGGATGTAATTAGCGGCTAGATATACGGATGCAGTGACCATGTCAACGTGCGGGCGCATCGCTTATGAAATCAGTAGAAGAAAGAATCCCAATGTTCACCTTATTCACTGCGTTATGTGGCACGGGCAGGCAAGCACACAGAAAAGCAATGTCCGTGTCGGAGAAGGGGGATTATGCGACACAAAGCGCATGATCTGGCTGGTTACTGGCGGCTAATAACGGTTGTAAGGGCAGAGGGATATGTCGCATAAGGCGGTGGGTTAGGGGGGGGGGGGTAGATGGGGTTTTTGTTTTTGTTTTGGCTGGGCTTGGGAGGGGAGCAAGCTCAGACGGTAAGAAAAATTCTGTGAAAACGCTGGAGAAAAGCCTTGATTAACTTTGATGACTTTGTTGAGCAGGTGCGAGATGCAAACCCAATCGAGGATGTGCTTCGTGAGAGCGGGATGCCGTTGAAAGGGCATGGGAGGCTGTTGACAGGCACAAAGCATGATAGTTTGAAGGTTCGCACGGATATGCAACGTGCTTTCTGGTATTCACAGAATTGGAATGGTGATGTATTTGGCTGGATGATGAAAGAGAAGGGAATTGAGTTCAGCGAAGCGCTTGAGAAGCTTGCTAGGCGTGCCAATATTGATATGCCAAAATTTCAAATGTCGAACGAGAGTGAGGTTCGGCGGGAACGTGCTACTGCTGATGTTTTTTCTGTGGCGGCGAATGTTTTTCAACGGTGGTTGTTGGGGGATGAAGAGAAGGGAATTAACGCCGATAAGGATGCGTTGGTTTATTGTCGTTCACGAGGTTGGACAGATGAGACAACCAAGCTGGCGTTGACAGGTTTCTCAGGCAGGAAAGAGAGCTGGCAGGTGAAGGATATGATCGGCGATTTCAATCTGTATGGGATTGATGTGCGATCACCTGCGGCTGTGGCGGTGCTCGGCTTTGAAGGGGATGTGGATGCCTGGGCGAAGGAAAAAGGCGTGCGTGAGCATGAAGATTTCGATGAGCAATGGATTGAGTGGAAGCGCATCTTCGGTTTGATGGATACGCCTGGCTTGATCTATGCACATCAGCATAAAGGCGGTGTGAAGTATATGACACGCAGGAATTTGCCAGGCTTCGATAAAAAGAAGGACCGCAAGACGGACAAGGTTCGAGATAACAAATCCTTCAATCCGCATAAATTGCTGGCGGGACCGAAGCAAGTTTATTTCAATCACATGCATAGGGTTGATCGCCCGTTGGTGATGGTGGAAGGTCAGGGCGATACGAAGACGTGGGGACAGTGGGGTTATGGGGGGATGGCGTTCTGCGGGTTACTGGGTGACATCAGCCAGATGGCACCCGATGAAGCCGAACGACTGCGAAAGCTGGCTATGTATATCAAGAAGCATCCTGCCGCTTACCTGGCAATGGACGATGACGATGCAGGTCAGGCGGCGATCCCATTGGCGGCGAAACTGCTGGGACCGAAGATACAGATTGTGAGGATGATCAAGCCATACACGAGGGAAGATGCGGTTGAGTCCAGTGAAGAGGAAGTCATCGAGGAGAACAATGTCGAAGAGTAAAGCAGTCATCAAGGACGCAAATGCACAGTTGCAGGAATGGACACAAAAGGGTGTAAAGCCTGACGAGCAATCACGCCTGGCGGATAGGTGGCTGAAGGCGGCGCAACCGTTCATCGTACATTGGGCGAAGGATATCGGGCAGATCGAGAACTTGACGGAGAAGACGGAAGCTCTGAATGATTTCTTCAAGAATGGCGTGAGCGCATTGAGCCAGGATGATCGAGCGGGCTTCAAAGATACATTATTGTATGCCCTACAGATCAAGAGCACACAATGGACCGAGCGGGTCAAGAACCTGAACGGGAAGAAGGGTAAACATGAAGACGATGGGGAGCCCATCTTCACAACCGGTGGATGGATTTTCGACCATTTTGTTGGGTTGGAATATGTACCCGATGAAGGTAAGACGTACCTGGCTGTGCGGTTTCCAGATGGGCATGTGGATGATCGTTTGGAAAGAGTCATGATCGGGGATCGGAAATATCTGCCGATTCCCGTCAATAATGTGATGAAAAAGAGAATCATGTTGTTCTCTTCGCAGATGACCGAGTTGATGACTGAAGAGGAATTATTGTTTGCGGTGAAAGCGCACAATTATAAATATTTCGATTGCGGAACGGATGAGACGCTTGAGCAATTGTTGATGATCTATCCATTTTATTCATTCATGGCATCGCAGTTTCGAACAGTGCCATATCTGCGAGCGTTGGGCGATTATGGCACTGGAAAAACACGCATGTTGGAAACAATTGGACCGCTGTGTTACCAGTCGATCATGACCAATGCGGGGTCGAGCGCCAGCGCTTTGTTTCGCATTTTGGATATGTACCCGAACAGTACATTGGTATTGGATGAGGCGGATTTCAAAGACAGCTCGGAGTCTTCGATGATCGGGAAGATCCTGAACGGCGGCAACCGAAAGGGTACGGGAATTCTGAAGTCTGACAAGAATGCGATGGGGAATTTCGACCCTGAAGGATATACGGTTTTCGGCCCGAAGATCATCGGGATGCGAAAAGATTTCGAAGATCCGGCAACAACGAGCCGTTGTATTACGAAGGAGATGTCGCCGATCCAGCCACACCCAAGGATATCGCCTGAGTTGCCGCCTTTGAAGGTTTATGAAGCGGAATGTTTGAAAATTCGCAACGCACTATTCACCTACATGATGCACAACATCCAGGAAGATTGCGACGTCAGTTTTGACGGGATCGATCCGATGATTGATGAGCGAACGAAGCAAATCACGGTGTCTTTGCTGACGACGATGAAGAGCGAGCGAGGCAAACAACTGGTGCTGAATTATATGAAGCTGGTGACGGAGGAGCGCAAGGGAGACCGCTATGAAATGTTCACCGCGAGAGCATTGGAAGGCGTCATCCTGGCATGGGCATGGGGACCGGTGAGCAAGCGTGAGGAGGATGCAGGGCGTGTGTATTTGAAGGATATTTCATTAGCGACCAACCTGGTGGTGGATGAGCAGAACCGTCGCATGGGTGAGCTGGATGATGAAGATGATTCAGATAAAGACGGGAAAAAGGGCGGCAAGAAGATGAAGAGCCGCAAGCTGACGGACATCTTCAAGAAGTATTTGAACATCAAGACGCTACGAGCCACGGATGGAATCAAGGATTACAAGGGAACGAAATTTATCAACCTGGCGGACCCGGATATGTTGACACGTGTGAAGGGATTGTGTGAACGGTGGGGTGTACAGTGGCGGGAAGCGGGCAGTTTGAGCAACGGGTATGTGTTTTCGGAGGATGAGGCGTGGATGAGGAAGCCGAAATATTTGCAGATTGACCTCAATAAGCCCTTGAATGACGGTTTCAAGGCAGAAAGAGAAGCCTGGTATGGGCATAAGGATGGTAGTTTGGGGCTTCGTGGAGAGGTAAAAGATGAATAAAAGCATCTTTTTACAAGGATTTCTCCCTCACCCCGACCCTCTCCCGCTGGGCGAGGGGGTAATAGTGAGGGTGAGTGAGGGTCAAATGGCGATTCTGCTACCTATGGAAAATAATTTTTTTATTTTTTGGGGTGTCAAAACCTTGAAAAGACCCTCACCGACCCTCACCGGGGCACTTTGGGCGTGGAAACCACGCCCCTACGGGATGAATTTTTCGGATAGTCATCGAAAAGTGAGGCAAAGTGAACATACTATACATATAGTAATTATTATTTTTGATTTTTTTAGGACGGTTAGTACAAACGGTGAGGGTCGCGAGGTTCACAACGTTCACTAGTGAGGGTCGACCCTCACCGTTGTCAGACAACTTTCGGAGGTTGAATGGATGCATATTTTGTTGGTCAAGGTCAATTTTTGGGCGGGGAGGAGGCTTCCGCTTCTTCGGCTCATGGAAATTCTTTAGCCGTACGCCAGTTTCTTGAGTTGGCGAGGGGCGAGCGCCGAGTCCAGAAGCCGAGGAATGGTTTTCGCACCCAGGCAGTGAAAGCGGAGGAGCGATATTGCCTGGGATGCTATGGGGTGCGGCGGCACGATGCGTGGTACGGGTTACGGAAGGCGGAGGTGAAGGGGATGGGTTTGATGGAGTTCGGTTTCAGCATGGCATGGTGCCGCTGTTGTGGAAAGGAGAGTTGATGATGAAGTTTTTTCGAGGCTTGAAGTATGGATGTTTGTTTTCGATACCGCTGTGGTGTTTGATCGCCATTGTAGTTTGGAGGTTTCTATATGAGTAATATTATTGTCCGACAGGAGCGCTGTGATGATGCCAGTCATTGCCACCGCTCGCCGATCCAGAACATGATTGGTTTTGAGATGAATCAGCATTGGGTTGAAGTGACGCAGGACGGAGAATTTTATAACGTACGCATTGATGAAAACGCTCTAACTGCATGTTTTGATTTGACCGATCGGGAAGCCTGGCTGTATGCGCAGAAGATGACGGAGGTATATGATGTTCGATGATTTTAGCAGTGGACCACGGACGTGGAAGTGGGCAGTGCCTGCGGGGATATTCACACTGTTGATACCCGTGATCGGGCGGATGTTCACTTCGCCGAGCACGGATATGCAATATTTGGCGACGGTGCCGTGCGGTTTCGGAGTTTTATCCCTGGCGATTGCGATGGTGAACCTGTGGCGTTTGGTGACGGCGCATAGCGCCGATATGTTTTCGGAACATCAGAGCGCTTTGAGCATTACGCCGCTGGTGTTACTGTCGAATAATTTGAAAACGATGCACCCGGAGGCGGTGCGGGTGTTGAACCGATTTGGGGTGCAGACGGTTTGGGATGTGACGGTGGATGTCAAACGAGGCACACGCTATTTTTATCTGAACGGCACACACGTTGAATTCGGGTTCGTGGAATTTGTGTTGAGCCGGTCGAAGGGGGCGTTGTATCCTAAAAATAAATTCAGCGAAGGGTCAAAGAAGTGGGACCCGTTTGGGATGGTCGAGGATCGTGAAATTTATGAAGAGCTATACAAGTGGCTACATGCACGGCTCATGGTGACACGTTCGTTCGGGGAGTATAAACCCGCGGAGTTCATCTCGCCGTGGACTCCGGCGTTGATCCTTGAGACGATGGGGTTGACGGGGGAGCAGGAGTTGTATAAGCCGGAGGAGGCGAAGGCGGTGAAGGAGTTGGAGGTTTCTCCATCACCCCAACCCTCTCCTGCCAGGAAAGTGGGAGGGGATAATGTCCGGGAGTTGACGGATGAAGAAATGGAAGCCATCGAAGCGGAGATGGTTCGGAACGCAAGTCAATATAGTTTATAGAAAAGGAGATAATCAATGGCTACAAAAGTAATTTATCTGGGTGAAGATTTGGGAATGGGGGCGAATAAGTTGCATGGGGCAAGAGGCGGTGTGCAGGTGTTGAGCCAGGTGTCGTCGAATGGGACAAGGCATCTTTCGGAGAACCTGCTTGGGTCACGTTCGAAGCGCAGACCGGTGGAGATCAACAGCGATTTTGGTTCGTTCTATGTTGGAGAGAACGCACACGATTATGGAACTCCGATGGAAAACCAGGACTTCGAGCGGTTGACCGGCACTTCGGAGATACGAGCGTTGTTCTATGCGGCGTTGACGAAGTACCAGATGGAGTATGAGCCATTCGGGAAGAGTCCTTTGTCTTTGATGGTGGGTCTGCCGTTGCAGATGTTGACGG
>Ga0137355_1000108_pt1 | contig 12595 bp, 11 predicted proteins | sample EasRivERMLT800_2_FD_104763 | JGI IMG/M metagenome (GOLD analysis project Ga0137355, IMG submission 104763) | Soil microbial communities from meander-bound floodplain in the East River, Colorado, USA - East River MetaG ERMLT800_2 | ecosystem: Environmental > Terrestrial > Soil > Floodplain ... | reverse complement strand
TAAGATTTTTATATTCATGCTTAATGAAGCTTAATTTCTTAATGGTTAAAAACAATAATAAATGTTTTTATTATGAATACTCTAAACGACTTACATAGAATATCAGGAACTTTTTCGAATACCGAAAAAATGCCTGCTTTGTTTTTGGGGCATGGCAGTCCGATGAATGCCATTGAAGAAAATCAGTTTGTGACCGGTTTTCGCACCTTGGCAAAAACATTGCCGAAACCCAATGCCATTTTGTGTATTTCAGCACACTGGTTTACCAACGGTACCAAGGTAACCGCTATGGAAATGCCACGAACAATTCACGATTTTGGTGGTTTTCCTCAAGAACTGTTTGATGTACAATATCCCGCCAAGGGAAGCCCCGAACTAGCGAAAGAAACCAAAGAATTATTGTTGCCGGCCACTGTAGAATTAGACGAATATTGGGGATTGGATCACGGTGCCTGGAGTGTAATTAAACATTTATATCCAGATGCCAATGTTCCCGTAATTCAGCTGAGTATTGATTATACCAAATCCGGACGATACCATTTTGAATTGGCTCAAAAACTAAATTCATTGCGCCATAAGGGAATCCTGATTATAGGCAGCGGCAATATCGTTCACAACTTAGGCTTGGTTGATTTCAGGAATTTTGACAAAGACAATTACGGTTACGATTGGGCTATTGAAGTAAAGGAAACCGTTAACGATTATTTAGGTGACGGTAATTTTCAACCGCTTATAGATTTTGAAAAACAAAGCAAAGCGTTTCAATTGGCGATCCCCACACCAGAGCATTATTTGCCTTTGATTTACGCCTTGGGATTAAAAGAAAAAAACGAAGAACTGAGTTTGTTTAATGATAAATTATTAGCGGGTTCGTTGAGTATGACTTCAGTGAAGATTGCGTAGATTTATTTCATATTTTAAGAGATTTAAGAGACGTTTTTTGTGGACAGAATTTTAAAAAAAAAAATAAATTGATCAAAATGAAATTCCGTACAAAGAAATTTTGCTTCTAATTTTAGGTTTTTGATTACTTTTTTAATTTGGAAAATACAATATCAAAAAGAGAAAATTAAAAATATTGAAAAGTTTGTTTCAGAAAAGAAATACAGGTTATATTCTGAATTAATTTATATTTTTTTTGATATAGCGAATCGTGAAAAAACAGGAAAAGTTATGAGCTAAAAAGAACTGCCAAAAAAGATTATCTGATATTAAAAAAGATTTATTTTTATATACTCTTGGTGAAATATTCAAAACTTTTACGAACAAGAGGTTTATAGGCAAGATGAACAGGAATATTTAAAATTCAAAAAAAATCATAATTGGTAAATTTTAACTAGTGTCTTCGTGGCAAATAAAAAATAAAAAAAATGAAAATAATAGCCGTTATTCCAGCCCGTTACGCTTCCACACGATTTCCAGCTAAATTAATGCAGGATTTGGGAGGCAAAACTGTGATTTTAAGAACCTATGAAGCAGCCATAAACACGCATTTATTTGATGATGTTTTTGTGGTAACCGATTCGGATTTGATTTACAACGAAATTGTTTCCAATGGTGGTAAAGCAATCAAAAGCATCAAGGAGCACGAGTCTGGGAGTGATCGAATTGCAGAAGCGATTGAACATCTGGATGTATCTGTTGTGGTGAATGTGCAAGGAGACGAACCTTTTATAGACACAGAGCCTTTGGTAAAATTGATTGAAGTTTTTAGACATGATGCAACAAAGCAAGTCGATTTGGCTTCTTTAATGCGTGAAATAAAAAATGAAGACGAAATCAATAATCCAAATAATGTGAAAGTAGTAGTAGATCAAAACGGATTTGCTTTATACTTTTCACGTTCGGTAATTCCGTATCCAAGAGAGAAGAATGTAGGCGTTCGTTATTTTCAGCATATAGGAATATATGCTTTTAGAAAACAAGCCCTTTTAGATTTTTATCATTTACCAATGAAATCATTGGAAGCATCCGAAAAATTGGAGCAATTGCGCTATCTGGAATTTGGAAAACGCATCAAAATGATCGAAACCACCCACGTTGGAATTGGTATCGACACACCGGAAGATTTAAAAAAAGCAAGGAAAATGCTGTAATTCAATCAAAATTTTCATGATCAAAATAGCCTTTTGATTGAATTTTGGTAGTGAAGAAATTTAAAAAAAGGACCACAAATACTAAAAAGAGTAAGGATTGGGTACTTACCAAAAACTTCCCTATGGGTGTAACTGGAAAATAATCTCCATAGCCTACTGAAGAAGATGTAATTATACTAAAATAAATCGCATCGAACCAATGGGTAAAAGATTTATTCAAATAATTCCCGTAAGAATATAACACAGCATAGGCAACTACAATTTCTAAATAATTGAAGAAAAGCAGCAACATTGATCTTTTATAGGAACGTGGTCTGGAAATCAAATCGGACGCAAAAATTAGCGTGGGAATATACAGAATTGTTTCTAAAAGCAAATAAATCAAAATCCAGATGATCATTGGGCTCCATTGCCATTGGTAAATCAAAATAAAAATTGGGAAAAATACTTTTGCCAAAATATAGCAATCCATTGCTAAATCCTGATATTCATATCTATTTCTTGAAGCAAAATATTTGATATAAACACCCGGAAATAATAATTGAGAAGAAGACAGAAACAGTCGAACAATTTTTTCTATCCCATTATCATCTTGATGCTCATTATTCCAAATAGATTTGATGTTCTGAATTCGTTTTTGAATCGGATTAAACCTTGGTTTTTGAGCTTTGGTTATTTTTCCTAAAAAAAGTGTTTTAAAAAACTTTTTCATACTTATTTTTTAGATTTTAAAAAATCGAAACATTTTTAAAATAATTTTTCTATAATTATTAATTCATTGTGGAGTTCAACACGTGGAATTTTTTTTACGATAAATTGACTTTCTTCAAATTCAGCGATGTATTTTTTATTTCTTTCATTATCCTTATCAAGTAAGCACATCGTGTTAAAAAGTATAAAGCCTTTATTTTTTAAAAGAAAACAAATACGTTTGATAAAAAATGACTCAAATAAAAAATTCGGCATGTTGGTATCCTGAAAAATATCAATGATTATCAAATCGTATTTTTCTTTGGTTTTCAGTACAAACTCAAAAGCATCATCAATAATAATTTCCAGATTTGGGATTTCGTTGAGTTTGAAATACTCATTAGCAATTTTGATGATTTGAGGATCTATTTCGACACCGGTTATTTTGCCTTCAAATTTTACTTCTTCCACCAATGTTTTTATGACACTTCCGCCGGCCACACCCAAAACTAAAATGTGTTCCATGTGTGTTATTTTTTCAAAACCAATATTTTTCAGACCTTTTCTCAAAATGCGCTGCAAACTGCCATAAGAATAATTGGTGTTTTTAGAATCCAAAACCAATTCGCCGTTTGCCCATGTCACTTCAATAGTTTTGCTAATTGATGAATTCGTCTGATATATTTTTATGGGAATTAGATAACTGAGTATTTTTTTCAGCATTAGTTTTGGTTTTCATCAAAAATAAGATTTTAATTATTTATTTTGTGCAAAATTACTTAGGAATGAAGAAACAAATTTATAAATTGATATTTTTCAGAATTATGGGCTGGAAAATTGTGGGGGCTATCGATGAAAATATTAAAAAATGTGTTTTGATAATGATGCCTCATACCAGCTGGCATGATTTTTTTATAGGTCTTTTTGCTAGGGGAATTGTAGGGTTGGATATACATTGGGTCGGCAAAAAAGAATTATTCCGTTTTCCTTTAGGATTTTATTTCAAATATATGGGAGGGGCACCGCTAGATAGATCGGGAGGTTTGAATAAAGTAGATTCGATTGCTGCCATTTTTAGTAGAAAAGAAACTTTTCGTCTTGCTGTAGCTCCGGAAGGAACTCGCAAAAAGGTGGACCAACTCAAAACAGGGTTTTATTATATCGCCCTAAAAGCCAATGTACCGATAATTCCGGTAGCTTTTGATTTTGGAAAAAAGGAAGTTAGTTTTGGGAACCCTTTTTTGCCGACTGGAAATATCGAAGCAGACATGACCATTTTGAAGCAGCATTATATTGGAGTAAAAGGCAAATTTCCTTCAAAAGGATTTGATGTTAGATAATTCTAATGACTTATCTATGGTCTTCTGAGAATTGCATATATGGAATTTATTTTTTTTTAATGGAGAATATCCAATTCTCAGGAATTCTGCATTTTCATCCCAATGGCCAATATTTCTCAAAAAAGTTAACTTATTAAACCGACTTCATTTTTTTAATTTAGATGAGGATTAGTTTTAAAATCTAATTCGGCTTATAAACTTTAAAGGTTCCATTTTTATAAAAGAACACTATTTGATCTATCTCACTTGAATCGGGTTCTCCTGCGAGTGATTTTTTAATCTCGGGATGTATTGCTTCTATCGGATTCTCATCATTTATTGGCTCAATTTCCGAAAATAAATTTTCAGGAAGCGAAAATTTACTCGTTGGAGTAGGGGGCGTGGTCGCTGTAACTTCCGAAAAGAGATCCCCATTTTTTTCTGTTTTTTGAATACTCTTTGGAAAGGTGCCATGACCATTCAAAATCCAATACAAATCTACATCGGGAAAGACTTCTATAATTTTAAGAATAAAATCTAAACTAGGCTTGTTCCTGCCCGAAAGCAGGTGGGATAGACTGGATCGTTGAACTCCGATTTTATCTGCAAATGTGGAAGCATTCAGACTATAATAATCGAGTATGATTTCTAATCTTCTTATAAAATCGTCTATGTTTACCATTGTAAATCTGTGTTTAAAATGATGTAATTACAAATGTAACAAAAACAAATGAAGCTACCAAAATTAGAAGGGTAAAAAGGTGCTATGATCAAAAATATAAAGAAGTAATAGATTAATTAAAAACATATAACTAACTGATAATTAGATATATTTATCATTTTACAGTACAGCGTGATATTTGTCAATTCATATGGTTATGATAGTCCGATAACGATACGAAACACTGTTTACATTATTAAAATAAACGTATTTTTTATAATTTACAATTGTAAATATAAAGATGTTTACTTTTGTAAATCAAATTAATAGTCATGGATTTAGAACAATTACACAGCCAATTTAAAGAACATTCCATTCAAGGCAGATATATTACTTTAGATGATATTGAACCATTATTACAAAAACTGAACACGAATAACCAACTGCAAATTATTGGAAAATCGGTTCTTGAAAAACCTATTTATGGGTATCAGATTGGAACTGGGGGAATTAAAATTTTGCTTTGGTCTCAAATGCATGGCAATGAAAGTACAACTACAAAAGCATTGTTTGACTTTTTGAATGTATTAAATAGTGGTACTCCGTTTGCAAATCAGTTGCTCAACACGTTCACTTTCTTCAGTATACCAATGCTAAACCCAGATGGATCTAAATTGTACACGCGAGAAAATGCTAATAAAGTGGATTTAAATCGTGATTCTCAAAACCTTTCACAGCCAGAAAGTAAGGTCCTAAGAGCAACTTTCGAAAGTTTTAAACCGCATTACTGTTATAATCTGCATGACCAACGTACTATTTTTGGGGTAAACGATACCGGTATGCCTGCAACATTATCTTTTTTGGCGCCGGCTTATAACGAGGAGCGGGAAATAAATGAATCCCGGTTAAAGGCAATCAATCTTATAGCCGCTATAAATGATGTTTTACAGCGCTATATCCCCAATCAAATTGGGCGTTTTGATGATTCTTTTAACATAAACTGTATTGGTGACACTTTTCAGTCACTGGGCGCTCCTACTGTATTATTTGAAGCAGGGCATTTTAAAAATGATTATCAAAGGGAGGAAACTAGAAAATATGTATTTATGGCTTTGGTGTCTAGTTTTGCAACTCTTAGCGAAAACGATATAGTTGATAATAGAACGGGTGATTATTTGAATATTCCTCAGAATAAAGTTGTTTTTTATGATTTTTTATACAAAAATGTCAAAATAAATTATGATGGTAATGAAATAATCACCAATTTTGCAGTACAATACAAAGAAGAGTTAATCGAAAATCAAGTTTGTTTCAACGCATACATAGCTGAAGTGGGCAAATTAGAAAATTATTATGGTCATTTTGAGTACGATGCGAAAGAAGCGTTATATAAAGATGATTATGGTAATATTCCGAAATTGAATCAAAAAGCTGATTTTTATTTAGATAATACCATTGAAATTGTTAATGGATTGATAAAAACTCAATAAAAATATAAATTTGTTATTTTTAATATATATTTTTGTGCTTTGTTATTGCAATTAATAATAGTAATTTAAGAATTATGAGTAAGTTTCGTTTAGATGAAGTAGATCATCAGATTTTGGATATGTTGATCGATAATACAAGAGTTCCATTTACAGATATAGCAAAAAAATTGTTAATTTCTGCTGGAACAGTGCATGTTAGGGTAAAGAAAATGGAAGACGCCGGAATTATAATGGGATCTTCTTTGGTACTCGATTATGATAAATTGGGGTATTCTTTTATCGCTTATGTTGGAGTTTTTCTAAATAATACGTCTCAAACAAAATTTGTTTTGGAAAGAATTAATGAGATTCCTTTTGTAACAGTAGCTTCAGTAACGACTGGTAAGTTTAATATTTTTTGCAAAATTAGAGCAAAAGATACTAAACATGCTAAAGATGTAATTTTTATGATTGATGATATTGATGGTGTTTATAGAACAGAGACTATGATTTCATTAGAAGAAAGCATAAATGATAAGAAGCGCTTAATGCATACTATTTTTAAAAATATGTAATTATTCTTGAACGCTGTATTTTAAATATAACCTCAAGTTAATTCTTGGGGTTTTTTTTATTTTTTTTTCGAACCAACTAACCAACCAACTATAACCGATTATGTATACGCTTCCTAAAATTGAACGTTTTAATCAAAATGTTCTTTCGAAATACTACATTTATAACAGTGTTTTTATTACGCTCCCTTTTCATTCAATAGAAAATACAGGGGTTTTACTTCCTTTGTTTTCTGATGTTTGCGATGCTGGTTTTAAAAAACTGGAAACGCCAAAAGAGATTGTTGACTTCTTTTCTAAAAAATATTTACATAACGCTTCCGAGGCTCATAAAATAGATATAATGTTTCGCTTTATCCAATACATAGAGCGACAAATTGTTTTGTTCGATGCCATTGAAGATGCCGCTTTTCCGGTTGTAAACAATATGGAAGGAAGGGGATCTCTTAGGGATATAAAAGAAAAGACGGATGCCGAGGACAAGAAAGAGGAGTTGATTGATTTTCTTGAAAATTTCAATGTACGAACAGTTTTAACAGCGCACCCAACACAGTTTTACCCAGGTGCAGTTTTGGGTATTATCAATGATTTGACCGAAGCCATTCGTGTGAATAATTTGGTTGAAATCAAACAATTGCTGGCACAATTGGGGAAAACACCTTTTATAAAAACCGAAAAGCCAAATCCTTTTGATGAAGCGGTTAGTTTAATTTGGTATTTGGAAAACGTATTTTATAAGACTTCCGGTGAAATGGTGCATTATCTTCAAAAGAATATTTTTCAAGGAAACTCGATTCAAAATCCGTTGATAAAGCTCGGGTTTTGGCCAGGCGGAGATCGCGATGGGAATCCATTCGTTACCACCGAAATTACCTTAAAAGTGGCAGAACGGTTGCGTACTTCCATTTTGAAATGTTATTATGTTGAAATTAGAAATTTAAAAAGAAAGCTAACATTCTCAGGTGTTGATGTTTTGGTTGCTGAACTTGAATATAAACTGTATCGTTCAGTTTTTTATTCCAGAGGTGAAATTTATATCACTTTAGATGAATTTAAAGCAGAATTGAAGAAAATTAAAGAGATTATTATTACCCAACATAACTCGTTATATCTTGATGAGTTGGAAGATCTTTTAATAAAAGTAAATCTTTTTGGGTTTCACTTTGCTTCTTTGGACATTCGTCAAAATAGTAAAATACATGACGCAGTTTTTAAAGATGTAGTGGGATTATATTCGACTTCTAATACATTAGTTTTTCCTAAGAATTATTATGAACTTTCTGAAGAGGAGAAGTTTTCGGTATTGTCCAAAGTTAAAGGTAATCTTAATTCGAATGCCTTTGAAAATGAAATGACTAAAGCTACGATCGAATCCATTCAAGCCATCAGAACCATTCAGGAAAAAAATGGTGAGTTTGGGGCAAACCGCTATATCATTAGTAATAATGAAAGCGCATTGAATGTAATGGAAACTTTTGCATTGTTTCGATTGAGCAATTGGGAAAATCCAACAGTTGATATTATCCCTCTTTTCGAATCCGTTGATGATTTGCAAAATGCAGATGTTATAATGGAAAAATTATACTCAAATCCGGTGTATGCTCAACATCTTATCAATAGGAACAAAAAGCAAACAATAATGCTTGGTTTCTCCGATGGTACTAAAGACGGCGGATATTTGATGGCAAACTGGAGTATATATAAAGCCAAAGAAGCACTCACCGAAATTTCCAGAAAATATGGCATAAAAGCTATTTTCTTTGATGGACGTGGTGGCCCACCTGCCCGTGGAGGAGGGAAAACACATAAATTTTATGCTTCTTTGGGGCCAAACATTGAAAATAACGAAATTCAAATTACAGTGCCAGGTCAAACGATAAGTTCTAATTTTGGAACCTTAGATTCTTGCCGTTATAATTTAGAGAATTTATTGAGCGCCGGAGCTACCAATCAGGTTTTTAACAAAGGGCAAAATGAGTTGACAAAAGCGGAGAAAGAAATTTTGGACCGATTAGCAGGTTTAGGCTACGAAAAATATTTGAGTTTCAAGAATCATCCTAAATTTATACCTTATTTGGAACAAATGAGTACCTTAAAATATTACGCTAAAACTAATATTGGAAGCCGTCCTTCAAAAAGGAGTAAGTCGGCCAATTTAGATTTCGCCGATTTAAGAGCGATACCGTTTGTGGGTTCTTGGAGTCAATTGAAACAAAATGTACCCGGATTTTTTGGGGTTGGTTCAGCCCTGAAGCACTTTGAAGACACCAATCAATGGAATAAAGTACAAGACTTATACGATAACTCTTTATTTTTCAAAACATTGCTCGAAAACAGTATGATGTCATTGGCAAAATCGTTTTTTCCGTTGACGGCTTACATGAAAAAGGATCCTGAATTTGGCACGTTTTGGCAAATTATTTACGACGAATTTTTGGAAACCAAAAGATTGCTGTTGAAAATTGCAGGTCATAAAGAATTAATGGAAAATTATCCTGATGGCAAAGCATCAATTCAAATTAGAGAGCGTATTGTGCTGCCATTGTTAACGATACAACAATATGCATTATTGAAAATAAATGAGTTAAACAAAGAGGAAAACCCGGATGAGGACTTAATAAAAGTGTACGAAAAGATTGTGACACGTTCTCTTTTTGGAAATACAAATGCCAGTAGAAATTCGGCATAAGATAAAACTCCAAAAAATAAATCCCAAATTCCAAAATTAGGTATAGCTTATTTTTAATAAATAAAACTCCAAAAAATAAAATTTAAAATTTAAAATTTAAAATTTGAAAATAGAAAAATTATGAATTCAAACCAATTGCCAGTTAATGAATATCCAAGTTTTTATGCTGGATACATTCAAGTTTTAGAGAATGTTCAACTAATAGAAGAATTGGAAATTTCTCTTCACAGTTTTATCAAATTTGTTCAGAATATCCCAATGGATAAATTTGATTTTCGTTATGCCGAAGGAAAATGGACAATCAAAGATATTATTCAGCATCTAATTGATGCCGAGCGTATTTTTAGTTATAGAGCGCTAAGGATTTCAAGAAACGATAAAACTCCTTTGCCAGGTTTCGAAGAGAATGATTACGTTGACAACGCGAATGCAAATGCGCGAAGTATTCAGGATTTATTGACAGAAATGGCTGCGGTAAGACAATCTACCATATTACTGTTTAAAACTTTCTCCGACGAACAATTAAAAAGAATGGGAGTTGCATCCGGAAAAGAAGTTTCCGTTCGTGCCATAGGATTTATTATTATTGGGCATCAAAAACACCACCAAAAAATATTTCAGGAAAGATATTTATAGGTTATTTGAAACAGCTGGACCAGATTTCCAGCTTACTTTCAAAACGCATTGTATTTGCGGGACTGGTTGAAGGCATTACATAATAAGTAATGCCTTCTATTTGTCCAAATTTTTTAAAAAAGTATCTGTAACTTTCTTTTCCGTTAAAAATGATTTTGGTTATAGATGGAAATTCTTTGAATAAAGATTCGAAATCATTTTCCTTGTGATTTTTGATATGAATATCCAAACTACCTTTCCTTTCACAATTTTCTAAAACGTCCCACAACCCAATTTTATTGGAATGGAGAAATTCTATCTTTTCTTCAAAAATTTCGGAAATTGGCAAATTATCAAACAGTGTATAAATTATGGGCCAAAAATGATTTCTTGGGTTCGCATAATACTCCTGTTGGGCAAGAGACATTGCGCCAGGCATCGTTCCTAAAATCAAAATTTCGGTATCTGAATTTACAAATGGAGGAAATGAACTGATCATCTTAAATAATGAAACTATACTTTTTCTTTTTCTAATATCGCTAATGCCAAACGTATTTTTTCGTAGGGCATTTTTTCTTCAAAATGCTCAAAATAAGGTTTTAGTGCATTTGTGGATTCAAGCTTTATTTGCGCATCGGCAATTTGGGCAACTTCTTCTTCAGAGATAAATGGACTTAAATCTACATTTGCTCCATCCACATATAATTTTGCCAAGTGCGACATTATGGTTCCCGGACCTAATTTTCGTTTTTGGGAAATTTCATCCACCGATAGGCCTTTGGTATATAATTCTAAAGTTTCTCTATAAGTTGTTGCCTCTTTCTTTTTTTTAATAGGTTTGCTTTTCTGAAAATCGATAATGGCTTTGATAAAAGCATCTCCGTATTTTTCAAGTTTAGCTTTCCCAACGCCATCGATGGAGATTAATTCTTCATCGCTCATGGGTCTGTTAGTTTCCATTTGGCGCAAAGCCGCATCGCTAAAAATCACATAAGCGGGCACTTCTTCTTCTTTTGCAATTTCATAACGCAGTTTTCTCAGCGTTTCAAAAAGTGAATTGGCAACAGACTTACTTTTTTGTTCTTTTATTTCTGCTTTTTCAATTTTGATCTTCTGAACGGTGGTTAGTTGCACTTTTTCGTTTTCAAACAAAACTTTCTTCGCAAAAAGAGTCAATCTGATTTTGTTTTGTTGGTGAAATGCAATTTCCAGATAACCCAAGTTAATCAATTGAATTAAATATTGATTCCAATCGTACCACGAAATATCTTGGCCGACTCCATAGGTTTTCAGGTTTTGGTATTCTTTTTCAAAAATGTATGCGTTTTTTGAACCGCGTAAAAAATCTACAATCACGGGCATTGGCTCATTTTCTTGCAAGCGAATAATTGCGGACAGCGCTTTTTGCGCGATAATGGTACCTTCAAAAAAGGCTGGGGGATTTTTACAAATATCGCAATTACCACAATTCTCCGTAACCAATTCGCCAAAATAAGAAAGCAATATTTTTCGGCGACAGCTCAACGCATCGGCATATTGTTTCATTCTTTCCAATTTGGCCAACTGCACTTCAGCATTCAATCCTTCAGATGCAAATTTTTGCAGTTGAATAACGTCACCGTAACTTTCGAACAAGACGGTTTCAGACGGTAATCCGTCACGGCCCGCACGTCCAATTTCCTGATAATAGCCTTCGATGTTTTTTGGCAAATTATAATGGATAACCCAACGAACATTAGATTTGTCGATTCCCATTCCAAATGCTATCGTGGCACAAACTACCTGACAATCATCGTTTATGAATTCATCTTGGGTTTTTGAGCGTATTTTGTTGTCTAAACCGGCATGGTACGCTTTAGCATTAACACCTATTTTTTGTAGTTTTTCGGCAAGTTCTTCGGTTGTTTTTCTGCTTAAGCAATAAACAATACCCGATTCATTGGGCTTTTCTTTGATAAAATCGATAATCTGTTTTACCCTGTCTAATGCAGGACGCACTTCTAAACTCAAGTTTTTTCGATCAAAAGAAGCGACAAATGTTTTAGGATTTTTTAAATTTAGCTGTTGGGTAATGTCTTTCCGGGTAGCTTTATCGGCAGTGGCTGTTAATGCAAGTATTGGAGTAGAAGGGAAGCGATTTTTTAGATAGCCTAAATTGGTATACGCCGGACGAAAATCATGGCCCCAAGCCGAAATACAATGCGCTTCATCAATGGCGATAAGGCTTACCGTTATTTGACTAAATGCATTTTCTAAGTAAGACAAACTTTCCGGTGCTACATAAACAAGTTTGACTTTGTTTTCTTTTAGATTTTCAATATGCAATTGCTGTTCACTTTCAGTTTGGCTGCTATTGATAAAACAAGCGGCAATCCCGTTAGCTCTAAGACTATCGACCTGATCTTTCATCAAAGCGATAAGTGGTGAAATTACAATTGTACATCCCGGTAAAACCAGCGCCGGCAGTTGAAAACAAATTGATTT
>Ga0137355_1000107_pt1 | contig 12673 bp, 14 predicted proteins | sample EasRivERMLT800_2_FD_104763 | JGI IMG/M metagenome (GOLD analysis project Ga0137355, IMG submission 104763) | Soil microbial communities from meander-bound floodplain in the East River, Colorado, USA - East River MetaG ERMLT800_2 | ecosystem: Environmental > Terrestrial > Soil > Floodplain ... | reverse complement strand
TTGCCTATGCGTTTCAGTCTTGTGGTATGGGGATTGTGGCAATCACTGCATTTTACGCCTTTGCTAAACATTTTGCTTTGCAAAAAAGAGGTGTAAATATAATCTTCGTCGTCAATCTGTCCATCGGCATGGAAATTCTCCGTATCCGGAATTTGTGGAATATAATTGTCCATAATCTCTTTGCTGTCGATATGGGAAGCGCTGATTTCGGAGGCACGGACATGGCAAGGGGAGCAAGTGTTTATTTGTTCTAATTGTCCTGTTTTTTTGGCTAGTTTCAGGTAGCTTCCCAAAACTTTTTCGCCAGTTTTGTAATCGGCTCCTTTTACATAATCAATATGCTGTTTTCCGGCGCCATGACAACTCTCGCAGCTTACGTTTATTACACTGTAAGTGGTTTTGTATGTATCTGTTTTTAGATCATAATTCTTTTTTAGATTGGTCGAATGGCAGGAAGCGCACATCGTATTCCAATTTTGTGAATTTCCGGTCCAATGCATCCAGTCATGCGATGCTATTTTTTGACCGGCATATTGGTTGAACCATTTTTTTTGCTTGGTGTCCCAGCTCACTCGTGGAACTTGGAGTCGGCCGCCGGGAAATTCGACTAAGTATTGCTGTAACGGGGTGAAACCAAAAGTGTATTTTACTTCATAATCATGGTTTTGGCCATCGTCCCCTTGGGTATTGATGAAAAATTGTTGCCCTTTTTTGAAAAACCGATTCGTTACCCCATCTGCGATAAAAGTGACATTGTTGAAATCGCCTTTTACCGTCGAATCGTTTGGCCGCAGCATGGCCATATAATGATGGGATTGTGTCCACTCCTTGTGTTCGCTGTTATGGCATTTTTTGCAGGATTGGTCACCAACGTAAGTCGCGTGGTTGGATTGTAGGGCATCGTATGGGGTGTCTTTTGAACTGTATCTATCGACAATAAAAATTCTAAAGAAAATAAAAAGGGCAATTACGATTAGGATTAATGCAGTGGACTTACGAAGCATAGGACAAGCGTTTTTTTAGACCAAACAATTAAAATTGAAAATGTTTATTGATGCCATCCATTCTACATATTTATTCCTAATCAGTTGGCCTCATGCCATATTGGTGGCTTTTCTCTTTTGTAAATATAGCTTTTTTATTTTGTCTTAAAATAACGATTAAAATTTTTATTTAGAACCGAAAAAAGCAATAAGTCGATTGGGAATCGTATTTTTGAATACTACTAAAAAACATATTATGGTTTCAGTTCAGGACGCCTTTTCGATACTACAAAGCAATTTACCCGATTTACAGGAAACAGAATATTCCCTAGTGCAAGCAAGGAAACATGTGCTTTCTCAAACACTTTTCTCGCCTATCAACATGCCACCGTTCCGACAATCGGCGATGGATGGTTTTGCGCTGTGTTTGCATGATGGGTTGCACTATGAGATTATTGGCGAAATCAAAGCGGGCGATTCGCTTCAGGTGGTTTTGGTGCCGGGTCAGGCGATAAAAATATTTACGGGAGCTGCTGTTCCAGATTCGGCGCAGGCGGTGATTCAAATCGAAAAAGTGATCGTAAATGAACAACAATTGTTTCTGGAAGAAATGGTTCAGCCGAAAACCAATGTAAGGCCAATTGGGGAACAAATTGCTGTTGGAGATTTGGCGCTCGAAAAAGGAACCGTTCTCAATGCTGCGGCTATCGGTTTTTTGGCGGGTCTTGGTTTTACTTCGGTAAAAGTATATAAGAAACCCAGCGTTGGAATTGTGGTAACCGGAAACGAATTGGTCAAACCCGGTTTGCCTTTGGAATACGGAAAAGTCTATGAAAGTAACGGCATCATGTTGGAGTCGGCTTTGAAAGAGGGATATTTTGATGCGGTGAAACTGTATGAGGTAAACGATAATTTTGAAAATACCAAAAACAAACTGCAAGAAGCCTTGTCGGTTAATGATGTGGTTTTGGTTTCTGGCGGGATATCGGTTGGGGATTATGATTTTGTGGCAGCTGCATTAAAGGAATTGGAAGTCGAAACGCTTTTTTATAAAGTGAACCAAAAACCCGGAAAACCACTTTTTGCAGGGAAACTAAAGGACAAAATGGTTTTTGCCTTACCCGGAAACCCCGCGGCCTGTCTGACTTGTTTTTATGTCTATGTCTTGCCAACGCTTTCGATACTTTCCGGAAAAGCAACCGACTATAATCAGACCAAGGCCATTTCGCTGGCGCATGATTATTCGGTGTCTAATACCCGCAGTCAGTTCTTGAAAGCGAGTATTGTCAATGATCAAGCGACTATTTTATCGCATCAGGCTTCTTCGATGCTGAATTCTTTTTCGGTTTCCAATGGACTGGTTTTTGTGCCTGACGGAACCTATGAGTTGAAAAAAGGGGACAAAGTGGAGGTGTATTTGTTGTAGGGTATTTTTATGGTAATCTAATTCTGTTACCAACGCATTAATCATATGATTTTTTATTCATTTTGTTCATTCCGACGAAGGAGGAATCTCCGTTAGTTGCTCCCTTTATGTGATTTAGCTCCGCTGAACTTACGTTTCTCCCGCAGGTCGAAACGACAAATAAACCTTAACCAAACGACATTGATTCATAAATGGGATAATTTCTGTCTCTAATATTCTAATTTTAAAAACCAAGCTACCTAAAAAATAGCTTGGTTTTTTATGGAATGGCACGCCATAATATTATTAGGGCGTGCCTCTTGATTTTGGAGGCGATGCCTTTGATTTTGGCAGGCTCGCCTTTGAATTTAATAGGTGCTCCTTTGATTTTTCTAGGCGTTGCATACAAAATTGATAGGACCGCCTATCGATTTTGGAGGTATCGCCTTTTGTTTTTAAAGGCGGCCTTGTCGATTGTTTAGGCGTGCTATAATTTTAGATAGGCGCGCCTATGGTTTTGATAGGCTTGCCTATAGTTTTAGTAGGCGAGCCTATGGTTTGTGTAGGTGCGCTTATGATTTTTATAGGCATGCCTATAGTTTTAGTAGGCGAGCCTATGGTTTTGATAGGCGTGCCTATGATTTTGGTAGGCGAGCCTATGGTTTTAATAGGCGCACCTATAGTTTTAGTAGGCGCGCCTATGATTTTATCTAATCGTAAAGTAAAGGCGAAGTCTTCGTCAAACGCCGTGCAATCCCGAAAGCTTTCGGGATTACGCAGCACAAACTGGCTAACTCTTTGGGGATCTGGTGCTTTTTAATTTTTTTGCCTAGTTTGCCTGATGTTGGCAGTTGGGCTTTGGTGGTTCATTCGTCATTCCTCCCAATTCTTTTGGCAAATTCTTTCTCAGGTAATCCGCTCTCAAATTCAAATTAGCTGTCGGTTAAATATTTAGACCCTTAGCGAGCCACGGAATCCCCTGGCAGCATAGTAAGATTCTGCACCGTTGTGATACACAAAGACATTACCATAGCGGAAATCAGCAAAAATGGCGCCACCGTGCTTTCGAATATCAGCAGGTGTTATTATCCAGCTCGATGTTTTCGTATCGAAATTTCCATGTTTCTGCAACTCTCGATATTGTTCTTCCGTTAAAATCTCGATGCCCATGGCAGCTGCCATATCCATAGCGGTATCTTTTGGTTTAAATTCTTTCCTTGACTCCAGCGCTTCGCGGTCATAACAATCACTTCTGCGGCCATTAGGACTTTCCGCTGAACAATCATAAAAAATGTATTCGTCCGTTTTTTTATCATGACCTACAACATCAGGCTCGCCGCCAGTTCTTTCCATTTCATTGAGCGACCACAGCTTTTCAGTAGTAGCTTCCAGCTTTGCTTGTATCTTTGCCCATTCAAGACCTTTATGGCGGTTCATGTTTTTCTCAAAACGGCTTTTTAATTCTCTGAGTAGTGCTGAATGTTGTTCCGGTGATAACTCCTTTTTATTTTCCATTGTCATAATGTGTTATTTTGATTTGCTTACAATGCTTTACTATTTGGTTTGATAATATAAATAAAAATACTAATATTCTTTTCTTCCTAAAAAGTATTTAAATTTTGGTTGTCATCCCGATAATTATCGGGACACTTTTTTATCTCACCGGAAGAAAATCTTTTTTGATGTGGCTTTCACTTGAATTTGATTTCGTTCGGACAAAAGAAACACAGCGTTAAATATATAAAATAGTAGGGCAGGTGACAAACGATTCATTTCGATTTTGCACTAAGTCAAACTTTTGTATTTTGATTAATTTTTTATTTTAAGACCAATTTTTAAATCGCGAGCACTTCTAAATTGAATAAAAAAGAAGTAGATAAATCAAAAGATTTGGTGACGACCTAAATATACCAAAACTTGTGTAACAACCTTAATCTCCGGTATATATAGTTGTGTACTGGCTTTTGGTGAAATAATGATTCAAAAAGAAAAAAAAAATTAATGCTAACATCCATTCGGAATTGTGAATATCTATTTTATGAAATGTGGATTTATTTTCCTTTAAAATCTATCTTTGACACCCTTAAAAAAAAGAGATGAGCACAATTTGGTATGAATGCAAAGTAAAATATAGAAAAACGGATGAAACTGGAGGGCAAAAGATTACGACAGAACCTTATTTGGTAGATGCTTTATCCTATACGGAAGCAGAAAGCAGAATTAATGAAGAGATGTCTGCCTATATCAGTGAAGAATTTAAAATCACCAATATAAAAGTGGCTAATTATGCAGAGATACATCCCTTCGAAAATACGGACCGCTGGTTTAAATCAAAAGTTTCTTTATTGGCTTATGACGAAGAAAGCGGCAAAGAACGAAAGTCGAATTTGTATATGTTAGTGCAAGCCAACGACGTAAAAGAAGCTTTTGATAACACAACCAGTGCAATGAAAGGTACCATGGGAGACTATACCATACCTGCTATTTCGGAATCTCCGATTATGGATGTTTTTCCTTATTTCAGTGGGGAAGAAGGTGAAACAGAACAATTAGAAAAGTTCAATGCTCTCAAAGCTTCTAAACCTGAAATAGTTGCAGTGGGAGAAACATTGGATCCTATGGAATTTGACCTTGCTGTTGTAGAGGAAAGTGTTTAGTCAGGAAGTGTAATACTCCAAGTGACAGCAATGATAATATAATAAAAGGAGGGCTTTTCAGTCCTCCTTTTTGTTATTTAACGAGCGCACAAACTGTCGATTTCACAAATCAATTACAGCAGCTGCTATCTGCTCTTGTTGTTTTAGTGTTTTATAATTAAATCAATCAAAGTTCCTAAAAGTATTGATGAAAGACTAAATGTAAGCATTCCTAATAAATAGGAAACAAGTGCTTTTACATAATTGATTGGCTTTGCTTTATCGAAAAATTGTCCAATTGCCCACGAAACGTATATGTAGAAAATAATTCCTGAAATTTGCATTAGGTGAAATTTAGTTAAGCCCTCAAAAAGGGCAAAAACAGAAAACAGCAACATTCCCATTCCTATCAAAAAACATAACAGAATTACTATTTCAAAAAAATTATAATCATACTTCCTAAAAAATATTTTTAACCAAAAAGCAATAAAAATTCCAGATATAATATTTGCATATCCGTAATGATTTTGAATCCAATTATCAATTGCATTTGTTGCCGACCCTTTTGTATCGTCAAGCTTGATATATCCCTCTTCAATGTGAAAGTAATGACTAATTAAGGTATAAATTAGTGAAGTTACAATGATAAATATAATCGGTTTTACAAGTCGGCTTCTGTTTTTATCAATAAAATTCCTGATATTTTGTCCGGGTCTTATCAATAATTCTCTTATTGTATATAAAATACCTCTTTCAAAATGCAAAACGTGTTCAATCTCGTGTACGATATAATGACCATCGATTCTTTTTACTGTTACAGCTTGCCCGCAATTTGAACAATATTTTCCGGTTAATTCATTATTACAGTTGCTACAATTATTCATTTGTTTTCATTTTGTTACACATTCTTTCGTTTATAATAGCGGATAAAGTTTCCCTATTAGAGCGGGTTTGGGACTAAATTAAGATTTATCTTTCGGTTATCACTAAACTCCCAAATACAGATCCATTTTCCCTTTAAGCCAATTGCCCAAATCTATTGTAGTAGCTGCTGACAGTAGTTTTTATTATTTGGTATTATTTGTTTTGTAATGACCAGTAAACCATTTCATTGTCTTTCTTTACTTCTGTAAAATTTAATTTCTTTAGCAGATTGATAGAACTAATATTATCGATTGAACATCGAGCAGTTATTTCCTTTACAATTTCTTTTGAAGACGCCCATTTTATAAGTTTTGTTGTAGCTTCTTCTGCGTAACCTTTTCTCCTTTCTTCTTTTATAATACCATATCCAATGTCAATATTTCCATCTTCATGGTTAAACCCTTTAAATCCCAGATCACCAATTATTTCTAAGGTATCGTTTTTGATGATCATCCATGATTCAAATCCTGTAGGTGATTCAACTTGAGATAAATTATTAATTATTTTTGGTAAAGTTTCTATAACATCTTTATCAGGCCAACTTTTTCCTTTTTTTAACCCCATTTTAAGTAAATCACTAAAATCATCATTAATAAGATTCGTGCAAATTTGAATTGTAAATGGTATAAGAATTAATCTTTCGGTGATGAGTCTGTCTATTTGTAATGATTGTGTTTTCAATGTTTCGATAATTTGTTGCATTATGTTATTGGATTCTCCGTCAGTCACTAAAATTTATGCCAACGTTTCGCAACTTGGGGTGGTTTGGGGAATTCGAAGCAGAGTGTTTTTGGCTGAACGGAATTGTCAATAAAAACGCTAATTCCGCTAAAACCCCAATCTACCCAAACTGCTGTTGTGTGTAGTTATTTTAGTCTGATTAGTTGAATATTCAAAGTGTCATTTAAGATTTTTAACTCTCCTGAAATAAACTCGTATTTCATTTTCAATATTGATTTCATTCTTGTAGAGTCAGGATCTAAAACGTTTATTTCTTCTTTTAAATAATCTTTGTCAAATGCAATAAATTCAATTTCTTGATTATCTCGGTCAACTTTATATTTCCCGGAATATATTTCATCGAAATTATTTCCTTTTCTGATAGAGAATGTAAATGCAGGTTGGAAGTATATTCTATTCCATTTTTCATAATTTTTAGGTTGCCAAGCACCATAAAATTCATTTTGGGTCATTATCTTATTTTTCAATGTGTAGGTCATGGCAAATAGACCAATAATCGTTACAACAATATAAACGTATTTAAATTTACTTAATTTATTTATCCAATTTGGTCTATCTGTATTTTCAAATAAGGGAGGTTTTGTTATGAAAAAATCATAAAATATTTTAAACTCTGAAAGAAATACGAACAAAGCAACAAGAGTCAAAACTATTGCCATACCTATAGCAGCATCAATGCTATAAGCTAAATCGAGTACAAGAATATTTATCATTATCGATAAATACAAAACAATGCCGACTCTGGTCGTTCTTTTGAAGAAGAGCAAAAATGAAGCTATTATTTGAGAGCTTGCGATAAATACACCGTACCAAAAAGAATATCCATAAAAGAACCAAGTAAGTTCAAATCCTGATAATTCTCCTACGGATTTATCCCAAATTGATGGCGCTGAAGAAAACTGAGTTCCCATGATTTTAGCTATTGCATACATCAGTATAACTGTTGCTAAAAAATATCTTGCTATGGTATGTAAAATAGGATGTAGTTTTTTAATATTCATTTGTTTTTTTTGTTAATTCTAACTAATGTTTTTTTTTAATATTTATCCAAATTTTCACTTTCTTCCGTTAGCTGAAGGAGTCAATTTTAGGTGTAAATATGTGGAATTGCACACAACTTGTATATACCAGCCATAAAATGGATCCAATCCGCTCCAATTAGGCCGGCTTTAAACCATAAAGTGGCTATTGTATTTTTTTTGCTAATTTATAAAAATAAACTTACTAAATGTGTTTGTAGTTTATAAGTTAGTCTTTTATCCCCGAGATTGCGTGAGGGATAGGCCAAGCTACCAGAGTAGCGGCAATAGCCCGACAGCAGCCAGGAAAAAGGGCCTTGATCAGTCTGTTGCTGGCCCTTTTTGCTGGCTGGTGGCACGCCCAAATAAAGAAAAACGGATGCTGTTGCCCATGCCATTCGCGAGGGAACCTATGTTTTTGGCAGGAGCATCTGCGCCGGCTGCTTCGGATTGTAAATGGCAGTTATGAAAACGTTAATGATTGATTTTTAGCTAATTAAATTGAAAAAATGGCGTAAATTTATTTTGTTCCAAATCAAACGGTCTTTAATCAAACGCAATTATGAACCTCGTTATACTCTATATTATGGCTACAATAACAAGTACTACCTTGACCATAACAAGTTCTGCTTTTAAGAACAATGGGTTTATTCCTGTAAAATATACTTGTGATGGGGCAAATATAAACCCGGAACTCCGGATAGAGGGTATTCCCGCGGACACAAAAAGCCTTGCGGTAATAGTGGATGATCCTGATGCTCCAGGCGGAACATTCTGCCATTGGGTAATATGGGACATTCCGCCACAAAACAAGATAAACGAAGATAGCCAACCCGGAATTCAGGGCAGAAACAGCTTTCGCAAAAATCAGTATTCGGGACCATGTCCTCCAGGTGGTATCCACCATTATCATTTTAAAGTCTATGCCTTAAACACTACATTGGGTCATTTGCCTCCAAATACGGATGAAAAATTACTTTTGGATGCTATGAAGGGGCATATTATTTCCTCGGGGGATTTAGTTGGGTTGTATAAAAGGTAAGCTGTTTTATTTGCCCAGCATCCAGTTACGGAACTCTTCGAATAGCTGGATTATTTCGTTGGCCTGTCCATTATACATTCTGTCTTAATTCGTATTCAATTTCGTTATCGTCCAAATCTGCAATTTTAATAAAGTTAAGTTGCTCAAGAAGTTTTATTGCTTTCTCGTTTTGTTTGGTTGTTACAGCCCAAACACGTTTTAGTCCGATATTATTTATTCCAAAGTTTATGGCGAGTAACATAGCAGAAGTCATAAAACCTTGCCCACGGTATTGAGGTAATAAAACGCAGCCAAGTTCGCCTGCTCCATGCTCAAGTCCACGATAGTAACCACAAGTCCCGATAATTTTATTTGTTAAATTGTCTGCAATGCCCCAATGAATAGAATTGCCTTCAATATAGTCTTGGTTTATTTTATCCTGCATTTCTGTCGCCTGTTGAAGAGTAGTTGCCTGAATAGAATCATAAAACGAAATTTCAATAAGGTCTTCTATGTCTTCAGTCAAAATTTGTCGCAACGAGATTTTGTCGCCAGAGATAATTGGGAAAATGTCATAAGGTGGTAGTCTCATTTTATCTGTAATTATGTTTTTATAGGTTTACTGTTAACGTTTCTGGTGCTTGGAGTGGATGGGAAATTGATAGCAGAGGGCTAAAACCTAGTTCTCCGAAGTGTTTGTTGTATATGCTGCGCAAATGTCTCCGACTTTGCGCAATTTTTATTGGTCTTGTTAAATTATAAACGTCATAAAAGTCTCTGACTTTTGAACAAAACTTAATATTGATTATACCTTGTAAATGCTTTAAGATCCAAAACATCAACTATAGGATTATCTGCTTTTTCTATTTTTAATAACCCAGAATCGTTCACGTAATTACTTGCGCTAGAATAAGTATAGTGTGATGCTTTTTCAACTAAACCAGCTCTTACTGGATTTAAATGTATATAATCTAATTTAGACCACATAAATTTATTTGTATAAATTTCTTCGGGATGATTCCCATATTGCCAAAATTGATATTTTTTGTTTCTTGTATGGCTTTCTGTAGCTAATTTGAAACGTTCCAGCATCCATTCTTTTCGACTTTCCGGGATGGTTTGGATTTTATCTAAAATGGTCTTTGCGGTAAATTTTTTAAAATCCCTTATCAAATCTGATAATTTGCCATCATTAGATTGAACGATTAAATGAATGTGATTGCTCATAATAACATAACCATACAAAATCATTCCTTTGTTTTTTATGCAATAATCCAAACATTCTATTATACTGTCCCTATATGTTTGTCTAGTGAAAATATCGATCCAATCTACAATTGTTGCAGTTATATAATGCGGCAACGTTTGGTCTCTAATGACATACCCTTCTTTCATTTTTGACGTATTTTTTTTATAAAAATAGCGATTTTAGTAACTTGTTTTGAAAGCACGATCAAGAAATTGCGCAAAGTCAGAGACGTTTGCGCAGCGTTTACGACGGATTTATCTATTCATAAGCACATAGAATGCGGAGCGGGAAAACTTCATTTCAAAAATAAACCTCGCTTAATTCCAAGAATTATTGGAGTTAAGCGAGGTTGCTTTTTTGCTTGATTTGGTTTGTGGCTCATTGTGGCGGGCGCAAAGTCAGAGACGTTTGCGCAGCACAAGCGACAAATTTATTCTTTAAAAGAACACTTTGCGGAGCTGGGGCTGTTTTTTTTTGTTAAAATCCATATGCTTCAATTCTGTTTTTGTATTTCTTCTTTTCAATAATCCATATAATTTCATAACTACCTGCTCCGTCACTATTTGACGATAAAATATATAAAATATCATTTTTTTCGTCATAGCTTGCTTTTGAATTATACAAACTTGGTTCGTATAAATTCTTCAAAGCAATATTTGGCAATTCTATTTTCACATTATTTATTTCAATTTGGATTGATTTATATTCTCTTTTCGGAATATTTCCATCTGTTCCAAATATTTGCAAATTATCAATTTTGTCTAATTGAGTTTTTTCATTTTTGTAAAATTTCAGTTTGTGTTTTTCTTTGATAAATTTAGTTTCACTAATTTCAATTTTCACGTTTCCATTTTCCAATTTTACTTTTCCATTAAGATTTGATTTCAGTGGAATATTTGTAAAATCGGTTATGTATTTAATTCTGTCTTTGTAAATATATCCGTTTAAATCTTTTCCGTTCTTTTTGTAGTCAATATTTACCCAATTCCCTTCAGGTTCAAAATAATAAACTATAAAACCATTTTCCAATTTATCAGAAATATTGTTTCCTTTTTCGGCTGAACTTCTAACATTTACAAATCCGTCCAAATCATTTATTATTCCAAATTGCGAGAAGCAAAAATTGAAATTAAAAATTAAAAAAAAGTAGATTATTCTTTTCATTCTCGTCGTTTCGGTAAATAGCCACTAACTTATTTATATGTGTGACAAAATCACACATATCCACCCTAATTTAGGTAGCTTTGTCTTACAAACATACCATTTATTTTTTAAGTAGAATGGATTTCAAATCAATTCTAGTATAGTTTATTGCTTCCGGATAGTTTCCTTAATCGCTTCCATCTGAATTTCCATTTTTTGTATGATGAGATCTTTTTCGGCTAGTTGTTCTAGGAGTGCCTTTTCTCTTTTGGTCTCAAAAGAAAAGGGTACATATTCGCCCAATTGGGCAATGAAATTATGTTTCATAACCATGCTCAGTTTCCATAAAATGGCAAATTGTAGGGAGTCTCTCTTGAAATAATCATTCAATCCCGTGGGAAGTATGCCCAATGCCCGAGCCACATCGGCTTTCTTGATTTTATTGTGAATAATATGGTAATGAATAAAATTACCTACCAAAGGGTACTGTTCCCCAAGGCCTTTCTTGTATTTATTGTTGTTGCTTATCATCTTTTAGGTGTTTTATCTTATAAATATAGTCTTTTTATATTAAAAACTGGTACGACATACCAATAGTATTGGTTCGTCCTACCTCTATTATTGGTACGACAAGCCAATAGTATTGGTGTTTCATACCTCTGTTATTGGTGTGACAAACCAATAGTATTGGTGTTTAATACCTCTATTATTGGTACGACAAGCTAATAGTATTGGTGTGTCCTACCTCTATTATTGGTGCGACAAACCAATAGTATTGGTGTTTCCTACCTCTTTTTTGGAAATAATCAGAATACGGTGGGCAAATTGTGTCAATGTAGCAGCTAAAAAAAATCACCCCTTTTGGATTCAAAAGGGGTGATTAGTATTTGAAAAGAAAGAAGTTTCTTTATGGTAGTACCGGCGCTACTGGGGGTGTTGCAACGGTATTGCCACTACTGGCAAAGCGTTTTTTGAGCTGTTCCATAATACTATCTGCTCCGGGAACTCCAGCATCGGCAGCTGAGCCAAAGATTTTGTACAGCGCAAGAGCAGATCCATAGGCTTCGCTACCTGCCAACATTTTGGTATCTTCAATGCGCTCACAAAGCTGGTTTGCTATACCGGAAAGTTCATCCAATTGGGTAAAAAGCGTTAAATCGCTTTGCATATTCGCTACCGAAATGTAGGATGGGATAAGTGATGCATTGTTTACCCCTGCATTGATGGCATCCTCGGTAAAGGCTTTGTTGTTGACATCAATTGCGTTTAATGTTTTTCTTTCGTCGGCGGTTAAGCCTACCAAAAAAGGAAGATTGGTTAAAATAGTTTGAAACGCAGCTTTGACTGCTGTTACTTGTGCCGCGGTTGCGATAACGCTTACGCGATTGTTGAGTAAATTTGCCATAAATAGTTTGTTTTAATAGTTTATGTAGAAATAGACTACAAAACAAAGCTAAATTATTATTAGCTAATAGAATAATGTTTTTCCTACTATTTTTGAATTATTTATCAAAAACATATGGAAACTACTGTCAAAATTTAATGAAAAATG
>Ga0137355_1000106_pt1 | contig 12764 bp, 10 predicted proteins | sample EasRivERMLT800_2_FD_104763 | JGI IMG/M metagenome (GOLD analysis project Ga0137355, IMG submission 104763) | Soil microbial communities from meander-bound floodplain in the East River, Colorado, USA - East River MetaG ERMLT800_2 | ecosystem: Environmental > Terrestrial > Soil > Floodplain ... | reverse complement strand
GCGCGCGGGAAGTTCGAATGTATTGCATCTTCACGGCGAATTATTAAAAGTAAGAAGTACCGTTAACCCAAACTACATTTTGGATTGGCAGGAGGATTTGAACCTTGGCGACACAGACGATAAAGAAAATCAACTCCGACCCCATATTGTTTGGTTTGGTGAAGAAGTTCCCGCTCTTGAAGAAGCCATCAAAATTACGCAACAGGCCGATTATTTTGTCGTAATCGGAACGTCATTGCAGGTGTATCCTGCAGCGGGTTTGATGCATTTTGCAAATAAAAACATCCCTGTTTACTATATCGACCCCAATCCGGCAACGGTTTATGATTTGTCCAATCCTTTGGAAATAATTCCCTTGGGCGGAGCGGAAGGGATGCAAGTTTTAAAGACAAGATTAAAAATATTACATTAAAACAAAAGAACTTCATCTTTCAAATTACTCCACTACATAAGGCACTATCGTTTTTTTAACCTAAAATAGAATTGAAATTATTATTTAGTGTCAATTTATTCTAAAAAAGCAATATAAAATGACATTCAAACTGTCAGGCTGAGCGCAGTCGAAGCCACACATAGTAAAAAAGTATCATTGGTGGCGCAGTCGAGACCAACATTGGTCTCGACTGCGCTCGACCTGACAAAAAAATGTTTAAGTAAACATCAAAAATCTAAAATTATACCTCTAATCCCTAATATCTGCTTATATTTGCGCCTTTCGAACAAACAACAAAAACATGACTACTTTAAACGAATTGAATGCCATATCTCCAATTGACGGAAGATATAGAAACAAGACTATTTCCTTATCTCCTTTTTTCTCAGAAGAGGCTTTGATAAAATACCGTGTATTGGTAGAAATTGAATATTTCATCGCACTTTGTGAAGTACCTCTGCCACAATTAAAAAACGTAAACCCCAATTTATTTGACAGTTTACGTGACATTTATAAAAATTTCTCAACTGAAGATGCGCTTTGGATCAAAGAAACTGAAAAAGTAACCAACCACGATGTAAAAGCAGTGGAATACTTTATCAAAGACGCTTTTGAAAAATTGGGATTATCTGAATACAAAGAGTTCATCCATTTTGGATTGACTTCACAAGACATCAACAACACTGCGATTCCACTTTCGACCAAAGAGGCTTTCGAAAAAGTATATATGCCTTCTTTGATTACGCTAACCTCAAAACTAAAAGAACTAAGCACCGAATGGGCGGCCGTACCAATGTTGGCACGCACACACGGACAACCGGCTTCTCCAACTCGTTTGGGGAAAGAAATAGGTGTTTTTGTAGAACGTTTGGAAGAGCAGATGCGTTTGTTGTTTAATGTTCCTTTTGCAGCCAAATTTGGCGGGGCAACAGGAAATTACAATGCGCACCACGTGGCGTATCCACAAATCGACTGGAGAAAATTTGGAGGGAAATTTGTTGAAGAAAATCTTGGATTGCATCACTCCTTCCCTACTACACAAATTGAGCATTACGATCATTTCGCTGCGTTTTTTGATGCATTGAAAAGAATAAACACCATCATCATCGATTTGGACCGAGACATTTGGACGTATGTTTCGATGGAATATTTCAAGCAAAAAATCAAAGCCGGAGAAATTGGTTCTTCAGCTATGCCACATAAAGTAAACCCGATTGATTTTGAAAATTCAGAAGGGAATTTAGGAATAGCGAATGCGATTTTCGAACATCTTTCGGCTAAATTACCATTGTCCAGATTGCAGCGCGATTTGACGGACAGTACTGTTTTGAGAAACATTGGTGTACCGATGGGACATACTTTAATCGCTTTTGAAGCCACTTTGAAAGGGCTGAACAAACTGTTATTGAACGAACCAAAATTCCACGAGGATTTAGAGAAAAACTGGGCCGTTGTTGCCGAAGCCATCCAAACAATTTTGCGTCGTGAAGGATATCCTAATCCGTACGAAGCTTTGAAAGGATTGACAAGAACCAACGAAGCGATTGACAAAAATGCGATTCACGGTTTTATCGCCACATTAGATGTTTCAGCGGAAATAAAAGCGGAACTGATGCAAATCACTCCAAGTAATTTCTTGGGGATTTAAAAAAAGAAAATATATTTCAAAAAAAGCTACCTTTATAGGTAGCTTTTTTTTTTGATAAATGACTACATAAAATAGTCGAAAAAATAAATCTCAATGGATCCACTAGTAACAACAGTACAATCCTCACAGCACCTGCATCCTCTGATCAGCGACTTGGGATTAATACTCATGACTGCCGGTGTTGCTGTTTTGTTATTCAAAAGAATTAGGCAACCGCTGGTTTTGGGGTACTTGATTGCCGGTTTTTTGGCCGGAAACCATTTTGATTTTTTCCCATCTGTAACCGATATCAAAAGTGTAGAAGTTTGGGCACAAATTGGGGTTATTTTTCTCTTATTTAGTCTGGGATTGGAATTCAGTTTTAAGAAGCTTATGAAAGTGGGAGGAACAGCTTCTGTCACTGCCATTACGCAAATTATTTCAATGATACTTATCGGCTATTTCGCAGGCCATTGGATGGGTTGGCCCATAATGGACAGTATTTTTTTGGGAGTGATTCTTTCTATTTCGTCAACAACCATTATTCTCAAAACATTTGATGAACTGGAAGTGAAAACTCAAAAATTTGCAGGACTTGTTATTGGTTCGCTTATCGTCCAGGATATTGTTGCTATCTTAATGATGGTTTTATTATCTACCCTTGTGGTTAGCAAAGAATTTTCGGGGAGCGAATTATTTCAATCGGTATTAAAACTATTTTTCTTCTTGACAATTTGGTTTGTCGGAGGCATCTTTTTTATTCCAACTTTACTCAAAAAAGCAAAGCATTTATTGTCCGATGAAATGTTGCTCATTATCTCGCTGGCCTTATGCTTGATGATGGTTATTTTCGCGACCCATGTTGGTTTTTCACCTGCATTAGGCGCTTTTATTATGGGTTCCATCATTGCCGAAACCACACAGGCAGAACATATTGAACATTTGGTAAAACCCGTAAAAAATTTATTCGGAGCCATTTTCTTTGTATCGGTAGGAATGTTAATCGATCCCCAGGCTTTGTATCAACATGCAATTCCGGTTGTTATTTTATCTTTCGTTACCATTTTTGGCCAATCTATAAGTTCAACAATTGGTGCTTTATTTTCGGGCCAGCCTTTGAAAGAATCGGTACGAACCGGGATGAGTTTATCCCAAATCGGGGAATTCTCCTTTATCATCGCTTCGATGGGAATGGCACTACACGCAACGAGTTTGTTTTTGTATCCCATTGTCGTGGCTGTATCGGCAGTGACAACATTTACAACTCCGTTTATGATTAAATTATCGGTTCCTTTTTCGGAATATTTAACCAAATCTTTACCCCGAAAGTGGACCAAACGAATTGAGCGGTATAGTGCCAATACCCAAGCTATAAAAACAGTCAGTATCTGGCAAACCGTATTGAATGCGTATCTTATACAGGTTATCATTTTATCGGTCATTATAGTTGCTGCCATTTTATTGTCGTCCCGGTTTATTTTGCCTTTGGTTGATGATTATCATTTTGGAAATACTTTAGGGGCATTGATCACTTTGGTATTCCTGTCCCCTTTTTTATGGGCGCTGTCGTTTCGCCGGGTGGCAATAAATGAAGTCGCGATCTTAATGAAAGAAAGAAAATCCCTTGGCCCCATGGCGATGTTGTTTTTGTTTCGGGTCCTGCTCTCGATCTTCTTTATTGGTTTTCTATTAAATATTTTTTTCTCACCAAGAATCGCCTTAATTACATTGGTAATTGCAATAGCAGTCTATTTTATTTTTCAAAAGAAATTAAATGCACAATATCACAAAATTGAAAATCATTTCTTGTCTAATTTAAATGAGAGAGAAATGGTCAAGGCAAGAAGGACTCGGAGTGATTTATCTCCTTGGGACGGTCACATGACCTATTTTGATATTGCAAAAGAATCAAATATTGCAGGGAAAACATTAAAAAAGCTCCAAATTCGAGAAAAAATGGGGATCAATGTAGCCTCGATCAGGCGGGGGGAAATTACCATTCATAGCCCTAATGCCAATGAAAGGCTTTTTCCCGGAGATGAAATTTGTGTAATTGGTACCGATGCACAGCTTCAGGAGTTTAAAAAATATTTGGACCAACACGAAATAGAAATGCCTCCAGCATTTGTAGAACCTAATATTGTTTTGCGGCAAATAGAGTTGAAAAACGAAACCTTTCTGGGAAAAAGCATCAAAGAATCCCAAATACGAGAAAAAACAAAAGGCTTGGTTGTGGGAATAGAAAAAAAAGGGAAACGTATCCTCAATCCGGAATCCTATATCATTTTAGAAAAAGACGATATCCTTTGGATTGTTGGAGACAAAAAATTACTGGCCGATTTGGTTCACAATTAGAAATAAAAAAAGCGCAAGAAATGAATCTTGCGCTTTTGCATTTAGACTTTTGTCTTTTGTATTGTTTTATCTCGAATAATTAGGTGCTTCTTTAGTAATAGTCACATTGTGAGGATGGCTTTCTCCAATTCCGCTGGTCGTGATTCTCACAAAACGACCTGTGTTTTGCAATGTTTCAATGTCTTTGGCACCACAATATCCCATTCCAGCACGAAGTCCGCCGATGAATTGTAGCATGCTTTCGTTCAGTTCTCCTTTGTACGGTACACGCCCTACAATTCCTTCCGGAACCAATTTCTTCACATCATCCTCAACATCTTGGAAATAACGGTCTTTAGAACCGCCTTCCATCGCTTCAACGGAACCCATTCCACGGTACGACTTGAACTTACGCCCTTCAAAAATGATTGTTTCTCCCGGAGATTCTTTGGTTCCTGCCAAAAGCGATCCTAACATCACACAATCTGCTCCAGCTGCAATAGCCTTTGGAATGTCTCCTGTATAACGAATTCCACCATCGGCAATTACTGGAACTCCCGTTCCTTTCAAAGCCGCAGCTACTTCCAATACTGCCGAAAACTGAGGAAAACCAACCCCGGCAACAACACGTGTCGTACAGATAGAACCTGGACCAATCCCCACTTTCACACCATCGGCACCATTTTCTACTAAGAATTTTGCTGCTTCTGGAGTGGCAATATTCCCAACAATAATATCTATTTGTGGAAATTTACTTTTTACTTCTTTCAATACATTAACCACACCTTGTGTATGTCCGTGAGCGGTATCGATAATGATCGCATCTACACCTGCATTCACTAATGCTTCAGCTCTTTGTACCGCATCACCCGTTACGCCAATGGCAGCAGCTACACGCAAACGACCATAAACATCTTTATTGGCAATCGGCTTTTGGGTCAATTTAGTGATGTCTCTGAAAGTGATAAGACCCACCAATTTATAATCGGCATTCACCACCGGTAATTTCTCAATTTTATTTCCTTGCAAAACTACTTCTGCTTGCTCTAATGAAGTTCCTTCGCCAACGGTAACCAAGTTTTTACTTGTCATTACCTCAACTATTGGTCTGCTATTGGTTTTTTCGAAACGCAAATCGCGATTGGTAACGATTCCTTTAAGTATTTTATTTTCATCGACAATTGGAATTCCACCAATTCCGAATTCTTTCATAGCATTTTTGGCGTCGCCAACTGTAGCTGTCAATGGTAATGTAACCGGATCGATAATCATTCCCGACTCTGCACGTTTTACTTTACGCACTTTGGTGGCTTGTTGCTCGATGGTCATATTTTTATGCAAAACACCAATTCCACCTTCTTGCGCCATAGCAATTGCCATATCACTTTCGGTCACGGTATCCATAGCCGCAGATACAATTGGAACATTAAGCGTTATATTTCTTGAAAATCTTGATCGAATACTCACTTCGCGAGGAAGTACATTCGAGTAGTTTGGAACCAGTAATACATCATCGTAAGTTAAACCTTCACCGATAATTTTAGAGTTGTGTGCTATCATTGCAATTTGTAGTTGAATTGCGTGCAAATATAGTGAAATAATTGGACTATTTATCAACAAGAAAATTCCAGTTACAGAGAAATTTGAATTTTAAAAAAAATTTAACAAATTACAATCGAAAAATTTAAGTCAATTGACCGTTCTGATGCCCAACTACGTCCCAGCCCAGATAGAAATCGAAAGCTACGACTATAAAAATAATAATTTTTCCCAGACCTAAAAAGCGACCAACGGAAGCTCTTTTATGCCTTTGGAAAAATATTGTTTTCATGGGAGTACTTGAAATGCATAGCTGGATTGGCTCCCTAACGATAAAACCCCAATCTTTTTTAGTGAAATTCCCCAAACAATTTGGAAGCTTCATTATAAGCGCTTTCAAAACTCATCGGGCTGGTATTTGTATTTTCTTTTTGCGAAGTAAAATAGGATAATAATTTTTCGGTTGGCATATTGCCGGTCAAATCATCTGTGGCCATAGGACAACCTCCGAATCCTTGTATTGCACCATCAAAACGGCGGCAACCCGCCTTGTAAGCGGCATCAATTTTTTCAAACCATTTGTCGGGTGTAGTATGCAAATGGGCTCCAAACTCAATCGACGGATATTTCTGAATTAAATTTGAAAACAAATACGTTATCACATCCGGAGTCGAACTTCCTACCGTGTCAGAAAGTGACAGTATCTTCACTCCCATATCGTATAATTTCTCTGTCCATTCCCCTACAATTTCTACATTCCACGGATCGCCATACGGATTTCCAAATCCCATCGAAAGGTAGGCTACGACTTCCTTATTGCTTTTGTCGGCAACTTCAAGAATTTCTTGTAAAGTGATTAATGATTCGGATATGGTTTTATGCGTATTACGCATCTGAAAATTCTCGGAAATCGAAAACGGAAAACCTAAATATTGAATGGCTGCATGCTCTGAAGCAGTTATTGCCCCTTGGGTATTGGCAATTATAGCCAGCAATTTACTTCTGGTTTGGGACAAATCGAGTTGTGCCAAAACCGCCGCAGTATCCTGCATTTGAGGAATTGCTTTAGGCGAAACAAAACTTCCAAAATCAATCGTATCAAATCCAACTCGCAACAAGGATTGAATATAACTCACTTTCCTTTCTGTGGGAATAAATGGTTTAATACCTTGCATGGCGTCGCGCGGGCATTCGATAATCTTTATGGCTTCCATTAAACTTATTTAGTAACTGAGTGGCTAAGTTAGCATCTTTTTTACTAAATAAAAAAACTTACCCCCAAAGTATGCATTCCTTTTTTCGATGAAAATTCGTGTTATTTAAATATTCTGGCAATGCAGCTATTGGATGACCAATTTATTTCTAACTTTTAAATGAACATCCTAGAAAATAATCAAAGAAAATGCTGTCAATTCCCTCTCACTACCTTTTTAAAACAAAATTGATGGTTTGAAAGGATTATTACACCTTCAAAACCATCAATTTAATTTCGAAATAACTTTATTAACCGTGATTATGACGCAATTTGAATTATTGCAATCGTCGTAGTATTTTTTTATTAATAGCCTTTATCAAAGCTGGTCCTTCGTAAATAAACCCAGTGTACAGTTGTACCAAACTTGCTCCGGCTTCCAATTTTTCTATTGCATCCTCGGCAGAATGGATTCCTCCAACTCCAATAATCGGGAATGCTTTATTACTTTTTTCAGATAAAAACCGAATCACTTCTGTAGAACGTTTGGTTAATGGTTTTCCGGAAAGACCACCAGTTTCGGTTTTATTTTCTGACTGCAACCCTTCTCTTGAAAGTGTCGTATTGGTGGCGATTACACCTGCAATTTTGGTTTCCTTTACAATGTCGATAATATCAAGCAATTGCTCATCGGTCAAATCCGGAGCAATTTTCAGGAGAATTGGTTTCTGTTTTGGCCTTGCCAGATTCTTATTTTCTAAAGTTTGCAACAATTGCGTCAGCGGTTCTTTGTCTTGTAAAGCCCTTAAATTAGGCGTGTTTGGCGAACTTACATTCACCACAAAATAATCCACATAATCAAACAAAGTATCAAAACAGATTTCATAATCTGAAGTAGCTTCTTCATTTGGCGTTAATTTATTTTTACCAATGTTTCCTCCAATTAAAACTCCATTATTTTTCTTTAAGCGTTCTACAGCTTCTTGTACACCGCCGTTATTGAATCCCATTCTATTGATGATAGCGCTATCTTCCTTCAATCGGAATAAACGTTTTTTAGGATTTCCTTCCTGTCCTTTTGGTGTCAGAGTTCCTATTTCGATAAAACCAAAACCAAAATTAGACAGTTCTTTGTACAATTTGGCATCTTTATCGAAACCAGCCGCTAATCCAACCGGGTTTTTGAACTTTAAACCAAAAACTTCCGTTTCCAATCTTTTATCGTTGACTTCATACAACCATTTGAAAAGCGATTGAAATCCAGGAATCTTAGATAAAAAACGAATGAGTGAAAAAGTAAAATAGTGTACTTTTTCTGGATCAAAACAAAAAAGTATCGGACGAATGAACAGTTTGTACATGGCTATAGTTTTGTGTGGTGCAAAAGTAGAAAATAGTTTTCAGTCCCGATAATTATCCGGTGAAGATTGTCGGATTTTGACCTTCATTTCATTCACTTCTAAAAAAGCAGAAATCTTTTAACAAAAAAACGCATTTTAAAACTAAATACTTAATTTTGAGTGTTTTAAAAAACATTATCAAAATAGCAAATTATTTTTTTATCAACTAAAAAACCAAAACAATGGAAAAAAAATTTAGTTTTCGAAAATTATTACCTGTGTACCTTACTGTAGCAGCATTATTATTTGCAGCATTAAGTTGTAATTCACCCAAAAAAGAAGAGCAGCCGCCTTTTGATTTGGCTGCAGCCAAAATTGCGATAGAGGCGCGAAATAAGGTTTTTACAGATGCCATAAACAATGGCGACTCCATTGCAGCGGCAAACTGCTACACTACAGATGCCAAGATGATGCAACCCCATGGGAAAGCAGTTTCGGGAAGAGCCGCTATCCAAAAAGCAATATCAGGATACATTAAAGCTGGATTTGATAATTTTAGCATGAAAACAGTTGCCGTTTGGGGAGATGAAACTGGTTTGACTGTAGAGGAAGAATGGTTTTTCAATGATAAAGACGGCAAAGAAATAGATCGCGGAAAATCGCTGGAACTTTGGAAAATGGAGGATGGAGAATGGAAACTTTTCCGTGATTGCTTTAATTCTGACTTACCACTTCCAGCCGAAAACAAGTAATCCTATTCCATAATCTATTAAATCAATCTCAATTAAAAGAAAAAAAACAAACCTGAATTCCTATAATTTAAGCTTATCGGCTTATCAAAATTAAGGGAATTCGGGTTTGTTTTTTAACGAGAATCAATAATCCTATTACTTTGGCGCCATAGCTGCATTGATTGAAGCTCTATCTACATATTGATTCACCTCATCGATTTTATCATTGGCATCAAAATGAAAAGCGGTGTGAATCCACTGTGTCATGGATTTTCCTCCTTTGTACTTGGCAGTCGTTTTATACCAGGCTAACAACCAAATTCCCTTAACGGGTACATTTTCCAATTTGTTTACTTTAATGGGTAACCAAATTGGAGTTTCGAAAGTGATGGTTTCAATCACATTTGCTCTCCGGTCTCTCCAGTATTTGTCAATAGCCGGTTTCCCCACTAAGCTATCGCCATAATTCCAGTAATATTTTGCATTGTCGGCGTAATTAGCCATCCAGGAATCCATGTCCCCTTTTGTCAAAGCCGCCAAGGACTGTTTCCCTATCTCGGAGTATTTTGCATCCGCAAATTCTGTTGGTGCCTCGGTTTCAGTAGCTGCTGGTGGCGCTGAAGCTTCTTCGGTTGGCATTTCCTTTTTACAACCTATAAATAAGGAAGAACACAGAACAAATAAAATTAACTTTTTCATAATTTAATCATTTAAGTTAGAAAATAAATTACACTGTACACTGTTTATATTAAGAGAATCCTGGGACTTAAACTCATGTTAAAATTAATTATAAAAAAGATACAATTATAAAAAACCAAACAATAAATATATTGATTATCAGTTATTTATAAAATTATACTGTGATTTGAAAAGTATTAAAAATATTATTCGACGGAAGAGTTTCAAAAATTTAATTTAAAACCTTAAAGCAAAGATTCATTTAAACGATTATATAAATATCCAATTTGTAAAATTGTAATTATCGAAGTGGATCCAGCAGCTAAAAAAATACTAAAAATGGCAAGAGTAAGCACTTATCTTAATTTTCCTCGCAACACCGAGGAAGCCTTCAATTTTTACAGATCTGTATTTGGAGGCGATTTTAGCGGGGGCGGTATCGCCCGTTTCAGCGACATTCCACAGGGAGATGGCGCACCACCACTTCCGGAAGAGGACAAAAACCTCGTTATGCACATTGAGTTGCCAATTCTTGGCGGACATTCTCTAATGGGGACTGATGCACCGGAGAGTATGGGATTTAAGGTGAATTTTGGCAACAATATTTATATCAACCTCGAACCCGACACAAAAGCGGAGACCAAAAAATTGTTTGACGCTTTATCGGCTGGCGGAGAAATAACCATGGCGCTTGAAGACATGTTTTGGGGTGCTTATTTCGGGAGCTGTACAGATAAATTTGGAGTACAATGGATGTTTAACTGTACCGGGAAATAAAATTAAAAACATGGAATTTATGTAAACAATTTTTCACCTCACTACATATAAAGAGCAATTATTCACTAGCATCTTTTCCAGCCAATTTACCAATCAACATCCAAACAGAGAAGCCGAAAACTGCATAGCGGAAGAATAGGTGTAAAATTTTATAGTTATGAAAAAGATTATTTTTATTCTAACGGTTTTACTCTTTACAGTAAAATCATTTAGTCAGACAGTCCCAAACACAGGATTCACCAAAGAGTATTACCTTCAAAAAAGTAAAAACAAAAAAAACACTGGCTGGATCCTTCTTGCAAGCGGAGTAGTCATGACTACAGTAGGTGCTATTGGTTTTGACAATACTTATGACGACTCGAGTGACAACTCAACAGATACATATGGTATTGTTATGGTGGGAGGTGTTATTGCTACTTTGGCAAGCATACCATTTTTTATAAGCTCGGGAAGTAATGCACGAAAAGCGGCCACTCTCGCCTTAAGCAATCAACCCATCCTCCTACCAAGGCAGGATTCGTATGTTCTAAATTATCAACCATCTTTATCTTTAAAATTTGATTTTTGATGTGCCATTAAAACAAATCGCAGCACTCACCCCTAAAAAATTCAAGAGTATCGAGAAGATTTCTTTAAACGAGATTAGTTTTCCTTATTAAACTGAACAAAAAAAGTCCCAATCAAGGGACTTTGTTTCTTAATACTCAATACTAATATCTTTGTATTCTATTTACTCAAATACATATATTGTTCACCTTTTACCTCTTCGGAAATAAAAATGCCCCTATAACACCAACAAAAATCACATTATACCATTAGCGGTGTTTAATAGCGTACATTAGACAAAAATTAATGTCTATAGAACATAAAGTACAATTGATCGAACATTTGTTTGATCGTCTTGAGAATGAAATTACCAATTTCAAATCAGAAACTAATTTACATTGCCTCACAGGTTGCGGCAAGTGCTGTTCAAAACCAGACATCAATGCTTCTCCCTTGGAATTTTTACCTTGGGCTTTTTATCTTTTTTTAAACGATAAAGCCGAAGAAATGTTAGTTCAACTAAGCGATAAAACCAATTCCAATTGCCATTTATACCGACCGCTAAGTATTCTTGACAGTACCAATGGTAACTGTGATAACTATCACTATCGGGGATTAATTTGTCGGCTTTTTGGGTACGCTGCCAATAGAGACAAATATGGCAAACTACGACTGGCCACTTGTAAAATAATCAAAGAAAATCAACAACAAAACTATAACGATACAGAAGACGCTATTAGCAAAGGACTTTATGTCCCTGTTTTTTCTGATTATTATATGCAACTGGCACAAATTGATTACAGACTGGCAACAACGGTCCTTCCTATAAACGAAGCCTTAAAAATTGCTATTGAAGAAGTATTACATTATTATGCTTACAGACCATTCCCGGGTGGACTCAAAAAAACAGCCTAGAATAGAACCAATAAATAACAAAAAGCCCCAAACGGGGCTTTTTGTTATTTATGCAAAATTCAAGTTTTATTTACTCAAATACATTTTTCTTCTGGAGTACAATTCATAGAATTGATCGTCTTTCAGGTCGTCAATAAACAAGATACTTTCTCCTGTTGATTTCATCTCTGGTCCTAAAGCTTTGTTTACATTATGAAACTTGCTAAAAGAGAAAACCGGTTGCTTGATGGCATATCCTTTCAATTGCGGATTGAAGGTAAAGTCGGTTACTTTCTTATCGCCCAACATTACTTTGGTGGCATAATTTACATACGGTTCTCCATACGCTTTTGCAATAAAAGGCACCGTTCTGGATGCTCTAGGATTCGCTTCGATGATATAAACCGTATCGTCTTTGATCGCAAATTGGATATTAATTAAACCAACCGTTTTCAAAGCTAAAGCAATTTTCTTGGTATGATCTTTTATTTGTTGCATCACAAACTCACCTAAATTGAATGGCGGCAAGGTAGCATTACTGTCTCCAGAGTGCACTCCACAAGGCTCAATATGCTCCATTATTCCTATGATGTACACATTTTCGCCATCGCAAATCGCATCGGCTTCCGCCTCGATTGCTCCTGCCAAATAATGATCTAAAAGCAATTTATTT
>Ga0137355_1000105_pt1 | contig 12796 bp, 10 predicted proteins | sample EasRivERMLT800_2_FD_104763 | JGI IMG/M metagenome (GOLD analysis project Ga0137355, IMG submission 104763) | Soil microbial communities from meander-bound floodplain in the East River, Colorado, USA - East River MetaG ERMLT800_2 | ecosystem: Environmental > Terrestrial > Soil > Floodplain ... | reverse complement strand
TTCTGTTTTTGTTGATAGAAACAGTTTTGTTATCCATTTAATCATACTGCAAAAGTAAGCTAATTTGAAAATATGTTAATTTGAAAATTTAAAAATGTTTTCAAAAGAGCGAATGCGTGATTTTTAGCCCTGATGGGAGTGGCATCCTTTCATGCCGGTGTTCGACAGGAAAGATAGAACGGACAGCAGGAGAATGCGTTTTTGAATACGGAGTCTTTGTGCTGCTAAAAAATGGGATAATGAGATTTCTCCTTCGTCGAAATGACAAAATAAAGGCAAAAAAAAAGCACCAGTTTTGCAACTGATGCTTTTTTGAAAATTTGAAAAAAAATTATTTTTTCTTTCCTTTTGCAGGTGCTTTTGCTGCTTTTGCTGCTTCTTGAGCTGCTTTCATAGCCGCACGAGAGATCTTCACTTGACAAATTACTGTATTGTCTGGGTGCATGATTTTGAAGTTTTCAGCAGGTACTTTAGTAACGTATAATTTGTTACCCATGTCTAGTGGAGTAATGTCGGCTTCAACGAAATCTGGAAGATTTTTTGGTAAAGCTCTTACTTTTAATTTACGGGTGTTCAAACGTAAATCTCCACCTGCCATAACTCCTTTTGAGTTACCAACGATTTTTACTGGAACTTCCATAGTGATTTCTTTGTCATCAAAGATTTGAAAGAAGTCAATATGTAAAATTTTGTCAGATACCGGGTGAACTTGAATATCTTGTAAAACAGCGTTGAATGATTTACCGTTTCCAAGCTCAATCACAACTGTGTGCGCGTTTGGAGTGTAAACCAAGTTCTTGAAAGCTATAACTTCCGCTGAAAAATGAACTGCCTGACTTCCTCCGTATAATACGCAAGGAACCAATCCAGCATTACGTAAGGCTTTAGTTGCTACTTTACCTACGCTTTCTCTTTCTGATCCTTTAATTGTAATCGATTTCATTGTAAAAAATTATATAGTTATTAATTAAACTCGTATTTATATTAGCTTTTAGTTTTTTTGTAATGAGATTGCTTTGCCGCGTTCCTCGCAACTCCTCGCAAAGACATTACATTATAAACTTTCCACTAATAGAATTGTTGTGGTGCACCATCTGCATAACATCGGCAAAAAGAGGTGCACAACTCAACACTCTTATTTTATTTGATTCTCTCTTTAACGGAATAGAATCGGTAACGATCAATTCAGTCAATTTTGAGTTTTCTATTTTTTCGTAGGCTTCACCGGATAAGATCGCATGAGTACAAATCGCTCTTACGCTCAAGGCGCCTTTCTCGATCATTAAATCTGCGGCTTTCGCCAAAGTACCGCCTGTATCAATCATGTCATCTACCAAGATTACATTTTTACCTTTAACTTCACCAATTAATTCCATGGTGTCGATTATATTTGCTTCTTTTCTCTGTTTGTAACAGATCACCACATCTGAATCCAAAAATTTAGAATATGCATACGCTCTTTTAGAACCTCCCATGTCAGGTGATGCAATAGTCAAATTATCTAAACCTAAACTTTCCACATAAGGCAAAAAGATGGTCGATGCAAAAAGATGGTCTACCGGTTTTTCAAAGAATCCTTGAATTTGGTCGGCATGCAAATCCATTGTCATTACTCTTGTTGCTCCGGCAGCTTCAAGCAATTTTGCTGTCAGCTTTGCTCCTATCGGAACTCTTGGTTTGTCTTTTCTATCTTGTCTTGCCCAACCAAAATAAGGAATTACAGCAGTGATATGTCTTGCCGAAGCACGCTTCGCGGCGTCAATCATAAGCAACAATTCCATCAAATTATCGGCATTAGGAAATGTAGAACAAACAAGGAACACACGCAATCCTCTAATGGATTCTTCGAATGATGGCTGAAATTCACCATCACTATATTTTGATAAAGTAACCTTACCTAAAGGGATTCCATATTGTTTAGCAATTTTTTCTGCAAGATAAACACTTTGTGAACAAGCAAAAATTTTAGCTTCCGGTTCTAGGTGTGACATTTAATTTGTTGTTTTGTAGTTAGTTAGTGTGTGTCATTTTAACGAGGTGCAAATTTAGAAAATTAATTCAACTCTGAAAGGAAAAATTTAAGTATTTTTATTAGAATTTTTAAAAATATTATTTACATTTGCACCGTGTTAAAGGAATTATGGCTGATGTAACAACACTCATAATTCTATTGCGTAGAAGTAGTTGTTTTGATTTTAATTAAAAAAGACAATTATTTTTTCGTCTGCTAAGCCCGGATGGCGGAATTGGTAGACGCGCTGGTCTCAAACACCTGTGGGAAACCGTGCCGGTTCGACTCCGGCTCCGGGTACATAACCGCTTCGTTGCAAAACGAAGCGGTTTTTTTATGCCCGATCGTCAAACCTATTCCTAACTACTTTAAAATTGCGCTATATTTGTTAAGAAGTCAATCGTTTACGGGGATTCCAAGAATAAATAAAGATCTGACAAACCAATTCTATTGGATCAATAAAAATTAATTTGCGCAATTTTACAGCATGAAAAAACAACAAAATATAATTGAATTTATAGAATATAGCGATCCCCATAAAGAGATATTAAAAACGCTAACTCTTGAATGGTTAGAAAAATATGTGTCAGTAGAACCCGAAGACGAAAAATTTATTGAAAATCCAAGAAGTTATGTAATTGACAAAGGCGGTTACATTTTTTTGGCTAAATACAATGATGAAATAATTGGAACTGTTTCCCTCTGCAAGGTAGATGACAATACTTATGAGTTGGCAAAACTGGCAGTAACTGAAAAATACAAAGGAATTAAGCTTGGGAAACAATTAATACAATTGGCAATTGACAAATGCAAAACAGTTGAAGCCCGAAAAATAATACTTTACACAGCAAAGAAACTGGAAGTGGCTCATGCCTTATATTTACAATTTGGTTTTTTAGAAATCAAGACCGAAAATCAAAAATATATTGAATCCGACACAAAAATGGAGCTGGACTTAAAATAAAATACTGACAGAACAAAATCTATAATAGGCATAAGACTGTTCGTTTAAAAAGTGCAGCTTCAATTCCACTATAAATCAAAAATCCTCTTTAATTGAAGAGGATTTTTGATTTATTATCTATTTCAATTAGATTCCTCGTAGAACAGTTAGACTTTCTTTATTATCAGATCTGTAATTTCAAATTGATTGTATCCACTTTTTCTATTCTGTACATTAAGCTTCATTTAACGGTGTTACAATTTTTTAAAAATTACCGAAAGGTTTAAAACTTCTTGAATGCGCGCCAGTTGTTTCGATAAAAACACATTATTGCATGAGTTGGGACTGATTTTGGCTATTGAAGGATCAATTCTTGAACTGAAAATTGATTAATATCACATTTATTTCTCTCAATTACTTAAAAAATTATATGTAAATTTTTAATTTTTAACACTTTACGTTTTTTTAGCGAAGGCTTATCAATTAAGACTTCGCGAAGATTTTTCTACTGCAATTTTGTTTTACGTTGTCGCAAATAAATAAAAAAATTTACATTTTATCAGATAATTCATGTTTTTTATTAATTTTGGGTAACCAAAATCCTATTTTTTAATGGGTAAAAAAAGTATTAACAACTAACCAAAAACCAAATGAAAAAAGAATTACTAGGAAAAGTTGCATTATTTATGACCGTCTCATTACTGTCATTTGAAGCAAACGCACAAGATGCAAACAAAAATGTAAAAGAAAAATTTACAGATGAAAGAGGGAAACCTTCCCTGATTACTTTTAACGAGAGATCGACTTATAAAAATACCGATTCTCAAAAAGCATTCAAAGAGCAATTGGAGTTAAAAGACAATTCCAGCTTTACGAAAACGAAATCCGAAACAGATAAATTAGGATTCGTACACGAAAAATTCCAACTGTTTCATCAAGGAATAAAAGTAGAATTTTCTACTTATACCCTTCACTCCAAATCAGGAAAATTAGAGTCAATGAGCGGTGAGTTTTATCAATTAGATAATGTAAACACTCGTCCGACTTTATCAAAAGAACAAGCATTTAACAGTGCATTGAGACAAATTGGCGCTTCTAAATACCTTTGGGAATCTCCAGCAGAAGCTAAAATCAATGATTATCAAAAACCAGCCGGCGAATTGGTTTTATTGCCTCTTGTAGACGAGGACAATAATGGTAAAAAAACCGAACAGTTTCGTTTGTGCTATAAATTTGATATTTACGCTACAAACCCAGTGAGTCGTGGCGATATCTATATTGATGCAATAACTGGCGCAACTTTATTTTATAACGCAACGATTAAACATTTAGGAGAATTTAGTAACGGGAATACTAATTCAGTAAACAAAAAAGCCGATCAACAAAATGCAACTACATCTTTAGTTATTGCAAACGCAGCTACCCGTTATAGCGGTACACAATCGATTCAATCTACATTGAGTGGGGCATCTTACATTTTGGCAGATGCTACCCGTGGTAACGGAATCATGACCTATAATATGAATAAAGGAACTAGTTATACATCAGCTGTCAATTTTACAGATGCGGATAATAACTGGACCGCCGCTGAATTTGACAATATTAATAAAGATAATGGGGCACTGGATGCACATTGGGGAGCTGAAAAAACGTATGACTACTTTTCAACTTTTCATGGAAGAAATAGCTATAATAATGCCGGAGCAGCTATAAAAAGTTATGTTCATTATAGTAGCAACTACAATAATGCTTATTGGAACGGAAGTGTGATGACTTACGGGGATGGTTCTGGAACAGGAGGTTTTGATATCTTGACATCAATTGATGTAGCTGGACACGAAATAGGTCATGCCGTTTGTTCGAATACTGCAAACTTAGCATACCAACTTGAGTCTGGAGCTATGAATGAAGCCTTCTCGGATATTTGGGGTGCTTGTATTGAGTATTTTGCTGCACCAAACAAACAAAAATGGTTAATTGGAGAAGATATCGAAAGAAGGGCGGGTCATTTGTCTTTACGCTCCATGAGCAACCCAAAAACCGAAGGACAACCAGATACTTACGGTGGAACAAATTGGGTAAAAGTCACAAAATGTCATCCAACTAATAACAATGATCATTGTGGGGTTCACACCAATAGTGGCGTTTTAAACCATTGGTTTTATATTTTAACCGAAGGTAAAACAGGAACGAATGACAAAGGAAGTTCTTATAGCGTTACCGGAATAGGAATTGATAAAGCCGCAAAAATTACCTATCGTCTAGAAAGTGTATATTTATCTTCCAACTCTACGTATGCAAATGCCAGAACATACGGGATACAAGCTGCAACCGATTTATATGGTGCAGGTTCACCTGAGGTAATCGCAACTACTAATGCTTTCTATGCTGTTGGAGTTGGGACAGCTTATGTAGGTTCAACTGCTAAAATAGCATCAAGTACTGAAACCACGGCTGAAACATTTGTATTGTATCCAAATCCAACAGATGGCGCTTTAAATGTTACTGTAAAAGAAAACAAAGAGAGTGCTTATAAAATTTACAATTCTCTTGGATTAGAAATTCAAAGCGGAAAAACATCAGGAGGCGAAATTAACGTAAGCAGCCTAATCAAAGGAATTTATTATTTTGAATTGAACAATGGCGAAAAAACAATCACTAAACCATTTGTTAAGAAGTAATCCTTTTTAAATAATTTCAAAAGAAAGCCTCACCGTCATGGTGAGGCTTTTTGATTTATACATTTATCAGGCGAAATTAAATACCAATGCCAATGGGAAAAAACTGGTAAGTATTGGTAAAATAGCAATCATTACAGCCATGTTAATTGCAGTTGTCGCTACACCATTTTTGGAAGAAATTTATTTTGTCAGCTATTGTTTATTTTGTTTAAAAAGTGTGGAATCATTCATTTGATTTCACACTTTTTTTTAAATCCAATCATTTCTGGTTTAATCACAACCATTGCTACCACAACTAGCTCCATCGGTTGTATTTTGAAATTTTATTTTTGAGTCAAATTTCCCCTCTTCCCAAGTTTTTTGAAGCGTTTTTAAAAAAACATCCGAAGTCTGTGCTCCAGAAACAGCATACTTATTGTCAAAAACAAAAAAAGGAACGCCTGTTACTCCAATGGCTTGTGCTTCTTCTTGATCTTGAACTACTTCTTTAGAATAGACATTAGAATTCAATACTTGTTCTATGTCTTCGCCTTTTAATCCCACTTCAAGTCCTAATTCTTTTAGCGTTTTTAAATCATTTACATTTTTGCCATCGGTCAAATAGGCTTTAAACAAAAGCTCTTCCAATTCGTTTGATAGTTGGTGTTTTTTTGCCAAATGCAATAATCGATGCGCATTTAATGAATTGGCCAGAATAGCTTTTTCGAAATGAAAATCCAATCCTGAAGCTTTTGCATTTTGCGTCATGTTGTCAACCATTGACTGAGCCCAATCGGTGTCTTTTCTATATTTTTCGGCCAAATGATCTACGATACTTTCTCCGGGAGATGCTATAAAACCAGGATCCAATTGAAAACTTTTCCATTCTATGGCCACTGCATCTTTGTTTTCAAATTGCGAAAGTGCCTCTTCTATTTTTCTTTTTCCGATATAACAAAATGGACACATTACATCCGACCAGATTTGTATTTTTAATTGATTTTCCATTATTTCCTTTTTGAGGATTTCTCCCAATGAATTATAGACGCAAAATTAAATCATTCTTTTTTTAATTGTTTCCGTTTTAGCTTTTTATTAAAAAATCCGTTTTAAGCATATTTTAACTTATAATACGTTTTTCACTTAAAATTATGCATTTATTTCATCTGTTTTGGGTAATTACGTATAATTTTTTACTGATTCGATGTTTTATATTTGAATCTCATTTTTTAAATGAACAGATTAAATAGCCGCTTGCTTCCAAATATTCATAGCAATGCGCAATCATAATTTTTTCAGCTTTTCCATTTTTACCTTTTTGTTTAAAACATTTTTTTGGTGGAAACAATTATCATCTATACTATTCTTACGTTTTATATCAATTCTATTACTAACAACAAAAAATTAAAAAACCAAATAATGAAAAAAATCCTTTTTTATTCCCTCATTGTTCTTATAGCCATAAGCTGCGAACAGGAAAAGAATGCTTTAAATCCCGAAGCGGTAAATGAACAGCCCAGCAACAAATGTTTATCTGATGATATGATGGCTCAATATTATGCCGACAATCCATTGGCTAAAGCACAAATGGAAAGTTTTGATGTCTTCACACAAAATCGTGTTAAAACCATTTCCAGAAGTAAACTATTGGCAAACAGCTATATAATGCCAGTTGTGTTTCACATCTACGGTACTGATTTTGCCGGTAAAACCGTAAATGACCAAACCATCATTGCAGCATTACAAAAAGTGAACGAAGATTTTCACGGACAAAATACTGATTACGGCACTGTCGATCCTTTCTTTCAGTCCATACGTTCTGCATTTGATGTTACTTTCAAATTAGCCCAAAGAGATCCTAACGGAAATCCTACAACGGGAATAATTTATCACCCTTATGCAGAAGGTTTCGGCGGAACCAAACCAACAGCTCTTAAAGCTATTAAAGCAGACGCATGGGATAATTACAAATATTGCAACGTTTATATCCAACTGGATTTGTATGGGGACAATAAACTTAACAATTCCGGAGTTGCCTGGTATCCGGACAAGTCAATGTCCGACAGTAAAATAGCCCGAATTGTATATAATGGCCGCTATCTTTATGGCAATACCGATCCTGAATTCTCATCTACGCTTTCACATGAATTCGGGCATTGGCTAAACTTGATCCATTCTTTCCAAGATGGATGTTCCATTGCTAATGAAAATTTATGCGCGACAACCGGCGACAAAGTTTGCGATACGCCTCAGGCAACCAGCAGTGACAATTGTTCGACACAGACAAATTGTGCAGCTAAGCGTGTAAATGTCGAAAATTACATGGGTTATGCCGGCGCAGGCGGTTGTTACAAAATGTTTAGCATAGGGCAAGCCGCTCGCATGGATGCCGCGATGCAGCATGTTGCGAGACAAACCATTTGGCAATCACCAAATCTCACCTCAACCGGAGTTCAATAATATCCTTAAGCGTTAGAGTAGTATAAAAAGGGTTGTTTCAAAATTTTGGAACAGCCTCTTTTTATTTTGATACATACCGAGATATCAAAATAGATCGCCAACTATTTTCCATTGAATTCCGGTCGAAAGACACGTTCGTAAGAAACATAAAAATTATTCCGATCGACCAACATATACATCTCGAAAATCTACGATTTCATACTGAAATGAAATAGACGCAAAAGCTAATTATTAGGGTTAATAAATAATTAAATCTAAAACACAACCCGACCTAAAATGGTACCTTTATAGTAATAAATTATTGTTTAACCATAACAATATCAGACATGTACAACGAGATACTTAAAGACCGGAAAGAAGCGGGTATGCTGCTTTCGGAAAAATTAAAAAAATATCGAAATAGCGATAGTGTGGTTTTGGCTGTGCCCAGGGGCGGAGTACCCGTGGGCTACGAAATTGCCAAAAATCTCGCCCTTCCCCTAAGTATCATTCTCTCAAAAAAAATAGGACATCCATCCAATAAGGAATTCGCTATTGGCGCCGTATCTATGGACTCCACAATTATTGATGAACGTCCCGATGTACCACAAGAATATATCGAAAAAGAAATTGTCCGACTTCGGAAATTATTACAGGAGAAATACGAGCAATATATGGGCAATCGTGAACCAATTGATGTAAAAGGGAAAAACGTAATTATTGTAGATGACGGAATTGCGACCGGAAACACGCTTCTGGTAAGCATAGCTATGTTACGAAAAAAGAAACCGGCAAAAATCATTGTAGCCGCACCGGTAATACCCTATGATACCGTACATCTATTCCAACAACATACAGATGAATTCATCTATCTGATGGCTCCAAAATATTTTAGAGGAGTGGGTGCATTCTACGAAGAGTTTGACCAAGTCGAAGATGAGGAAGCCATTCAAATGCTGAATCGCGCAAACTCTGTTATATAGATGGTTCTTTTTTTAATCAAATAAATCGGATGATCATGAAAAAAACAGCAATAGACATTCCGTTATCGGAAGTCACACTAAAAGGCGATTTGTCGATCCCTGAAAATGCCATCGGAATGGTTGTGTTTCCCCATGGAAGCGGCAGCAGCAGACTAAGCACTAGAAATCGGGCGGTAGCAGAATATATGAACCAATATAAAATAGGCACTTTCCTCTTTGACTTACTTACGGACGAAGAAGACGAGATTTACGCCAATAGATTTGATATTGACCTGCTGACCCACCGATTGATCGAAGTCACAAAATGGCTTATGAAATATAAGGACGCCAAAGGTTTGCCGGTTGGCTATTTTGGCGCGAGTACAGGAGCGGCATCGGCATTAAGAGCGGCGGCTTATTTTGAAAAAACCATAAAAGCGGTAGTCTCACGTGGAGGCCGTCCGGATATGGCCATAAACGAATTACCTCTCGTAACAGCTCCTACGTTATTGATTGTGGGAGGGCTCGATGGTCAGGTCATCCAGATGAATAAATTCGCTTTCGAGAATTTAGGAGCAATCAAAGAAATAAAAATTATCCCCGGAGCCACACATTTATTTGAAGAACCCGGGAAATTGGCAGAAGTGGCCGAGTTAGCCGCTGCATGGTTCAAGAAGTATTTTATAAACGAAGCGGAATAATTGGCACCATTATGCGATTGAAAGAAAAGACTTTATACGATTGCTTTAATCAATCAATTTAAATAAAGTTCGCTATTAACCGGAATTTGCAATAGGCTACTAAATCGCAGCTAATTGGTTGTACTCAAAAACGCCATCCCATATCTCATCTATTCTAATGAGAGCCTCGTCTAAAGGAATGACTTTCCATTTACCATTGGTTTCTGACCCAAGACCAGTGTTTTTTAATTTCTGCAACGCCTCTTTCACATCAAAGTCAAGGTCGGTATTATGTTTTGTTTTAAACCAGGATTCAATTTGATGATCGAGTTCCTCTGCCGTCAATGGAGTTTCACTTCTGTTCAAAAAGGAATAGGCCAAGATAGTTTCCTTCAGCACTTCCTCTTCCGAGGAGTTTAACAAAGAATAAAAGGCGCCGCTATTATTCCCAATATTTTTAAAATAAAGGCTATCCGAAAGCATTTTCGAATATTTTATCTTCTTGTTCACAAAATTACTGTATTGACGGAATAAGTATCCAGCCAAAATTCCGAGGGCAATTAGGCCTTGATTTAGTGACGTTTTACTATTTAGCAAATCAATGGTTTCACCAGATTGGTATGCCGCCTGCATTGCAATCAATGCCGGAATTACTTTGGTACTTAATAACGAAATGCCACCCACAAGACCCGGAACCCATAATAATAGTTTATCGGTCGTCGACATCATCGGGACTGCATTCGGGAATATCGTTTCTATGTCGTTTTTAGGAACGCGCTTGAAGATTTTTAATACGATAGATCCAGGATCAATCGGCATTTTGTCCAAACGGGTTTTCTTTTCTTTATAGTAATCGGCATCGTGATAATTTAGGTAAATCATCACACGGTCGTAGTATTCAATCTCTATTTCTTTCTTCCAAAAAAAGAATTTACTGACCTTTTCTGTCGTTTTATGTTGACCTCGAACATACAATCCATACTCTTTGTAATCGGCAATGTTTATGGCCAGTTTCAAACCAATCAAATCCGAATCTTGGAAAGCCTTGTCCAGAGTTTCCTGATCCACACGACTATAGTTGCCTCGATCCAAAACTTTAAGCAGGGTTTCTTTGAAAAGTGAAAAATCACTTTTGCCAATAAAACTTGCCCGTTCTTTTGGATTTACATCAGGGTCGAATAAGGCGTAGTTTTGTTTTAAATTACGGATTAGGTTAAATGCCTCGTAGTGGAAATAATGTTCGATGATGTCGAACAACTTTTTGAAATCCTCAACCTGCTTCGCGTCTCCTGCGTATTCCGCCAGTTGTTCTTCGAGTAAGAATTCCTTATCAAATGGGATATAGTGTTCACGTTGCATATTGAATTCGGGGCCTTTAACTTTAATGGAATGTTCTTTTTTAAGTCCGGCAAAGGTAAAGTACAAAAATCGAAATCTTTAATTTTTCAATATCAATTCTTTTTCAGCTTTTAAAAATAATTATAAGGAGCGAAAGAATAGGCTTTATTGGCAGGCATCGTTCCTGCTGTTCGCTACAATCTTTTATTACCCTGTCAGGGTTTTGAACCCTGACAGGGCAATAAAAGGATTTCCGCTTCCATCAGGGCTAAAGAGGAGGGAATTGTTTGTTTTTGGGATAAACAATCTTTTAAAATACAGCGGTGCCTTTGTGGGATTTAATTTTTCAAAAAAAGCAATCTAATTAAAATTCAAATAGTAAGGCTGATAGATGTCACACAACACCTACTCCCAATATTGTCATCCCGACGGAGGAGGGATCTCCGCAAGTAGTTCCACAATCCAAGTAAAAAAATGAATTCCTTTGTCGAATAATATTGTGGAGATCCCTCCTCCGTCGGGATGACAAGTTTGTGGATAATTGGTGTGCTAAAAAAAGACTAATAGTACTAAATGCACTGTTTTATAATTATTTGAAAATCACTGTTTTTGGTGATGTTATTTGCGATTTTTATTCTTTACATTTGGAAATCAAATAATTATTTTAACAAAAAAAAACCTAAATTATGCCATTTGAAAATTTAAACAGCAATCATTACCTGCCTGCAGAAAGAACCGCAGTAAACACCAATTTAGCAGCACTTGAGGCTTCATTGATTCCTAGAATTAAGAATCTAAATGCAGAGGAACGCCAAAAATACGGGAGTATCAATGAGCAGAATAAACTGATTGTAAACAAGGTAAAGGATTACAGATCCAGCCAACCCAATTTGAGCAGCCCTGATGTAGATTGGGCAGAGTTCCAGAACGATTTTGACTCCAGGGATTTTCTTCAGGCGACTATATTGAGACTGCAAAATTTGATTGACGGACTCAGTAACAATAAAATCTTACATGATTTTGACAACTATCAGGCGGCACTTACCGATTATGATTACAGCAAGTATAAAGCCGCAACCAAAGTTTCCGGTTTTGAGAATAAAGTAAACGAAATGGGGCAATTTTTTAATAGAACAGGTACTACTGCCACCACTGCAAAAGCGGCTGATGCGACTACCGCTTCTTAAAAGCTGTCTTTTTCATTCTAATACCCTTTTGGAACTCATTTCCGAAAGGGTATTTTTTTTGAGCCATGTCATTTATCTCAAATAACCCCATGCATGGCGTTGTTAACCCCATCTTTGGGGTTGTACAACGCCAAATTTGACGTCCGGAACCCCATGCATGGCGTTGCTAACCCCATGTATGGGGTTATACAACGCCAAATTTGGCGTCCAGGACCCCATGCATGGGGTTCTTAACGTCAAATTTGGGGTTTTTAAGGTTTTTCAGGGAGAATAGATTGTGTTTTGTTAAATCTAAACGGTTACTCTGCGGAGGTGAGTAGCAGAAGGGGAATACGTCCTATCACAATCGATCTTATATACATAAAGTCTCTCAAGTGCGATAGCGCGGATTTGCAATCCGTGCCCATACAGCACATCGACAAAGAAAAAATGAAAAACAAATGGGTCTTGATTATTGGAATGGGCACGGATTGCAAATCATAAGTGTTCGAAACCTCATTCTGGATTTAAAATTGAGTCTACTTTATTGGGGTTCCCTCCACATTTTTCGACTATATCTTTGATAATTAAAACTTC
>Ga0137355_1000104_pt1 | contig 12939 bp, 11 predicted proteins | sample EasRivERMLT800_2_FD_104763 | JGI IMG/M metagenome (GOLD analysis project Ga0137355, IMG submission 104763) | Soil microbial communities from meander-bound floodplain in the East River, Colorado, USA - East River MetaG ERMLT800_2 | ecosystem: Environmental > Terrestrial > Soil > Floodplain ... | reverse complement strand
TCAAAAACCTCATTGATATTGTATTTCAGAAAATCCTTTGAAATTATTTTCCCATGAAGCTTCGGATAGTTTTCATCCAAATACGTCACCGACTCCGTATCGATTTCAATCACATAGGTATTGATCGGTTTCTCCAATAAATATTTCGTCAAAACACCCATTCCCGGACCTATTTCCAACACATCATTATATCCCTCCAAATTCAGTGTATCGGCAATGGCCTTGGCGATACTTTCGTCTTTCAAGAAATGCTGTCCGAGGTGTTTTTTAGCTTTTACTTTTTCCATTTTATCTTTTTAGATTTTTCGAATATTAGATCGTTAGATTTTTCGAATAATCGAACCATCTAAAAATCGAATAATCTATTAATACTCACTGATCAACTCCAACTCTGTCCTAAAAGCCAACATTTTATCTCCAAATAAACGCAGCCCTTCCTCGCGCAATCTTGGCGCATCTTCCAGATAATATTTCTCTAAAGTTTCTTTACTGTCGGTTGTAAATTGAACCGAGTAGGTTGTGCCACCCATTTCTTCTTCAATTAAAACTTTCACTAATCTTGCCGCTGAAAATTTTCCTGTTGCCAGAACGTCATTAATATGTTTTTCCTGCATCCAAGTCATCCACTGATCGTGAACGCTTTCGTGTATGTTTATGGTAACGTTGTATATGATCATTTTAAAAAAATTTCCTCACCCCAGCCCTCTCCAAAGGAGAGGGAGCTAGGATAGTATTAATATTATTTTTACTTATAATGAAATTCTCACTCCCTTGGTTGGAATTTGGAATTTAAAATTTGCTTTTTTACAGATTCGTATCTCCTCGCAATTCCCTGAACTTTCTCCTTGCATCTACAAAGTAGATACTGTCCTGATGATTAAAAATTATTTTTTCATATAAAGGTTTCGCTTTCTCGGGCAGCTGCACTTTATTGTTATAAATCTCCGCAGCAAAATACAGCGCTTCGTCGATATATATTCCGCTGCTATGATGGTCGATAATTTCTTGATATTGGCTTAAAGCCAAATTAAAATCACCTTGTTTTTCATAAATTTTTCCCAATCGCAATAAGGTCACCGCCTCTATTTCCTGCCCTTTATGCTGTTGCAATATGGCTTGAAACTGAGCAATTGCTTCCTGATTCTTATTTTGATATACAAGGTAGTCTCCTTTGGCAAATTGCTTCAATGCCGTTTGTGTCGAATCGCCAACAGTATTGTCATTTATCAAAAGAAAATATTCCAAAGCATCATTGGCTATCAATTGTGTATTGGCCGATTTGAGTTCCTTGAACTGTTTCAAAGCCCATTCAAAATCAGTCTTGAAATAACTGGTTTTAGCTGCTTTCAAACTCGCTTCATGCGCCACCACATCATTTTTTAAATCCAATTCGATTTGAGAATAATAAATTAATGCCTGATTAAATTTTTCCTCAAAAAGCAAAATATCCGCCAATTCCATCTTGACTTGGGCCACTTGGTAATCGGTCAATTGCAATTCGAGCGCTTTTTTCAAAATTGTTTTGCCCACTTCGGGTTTTTTCAAATTGAAAGCAACGAAATGCGCCTGAATTAATTGCAAAGATAAGGTAAAAGGACTTATTTCATACTGGGTCAACAGACCTTCAATTTCAGTATTAATCGCGAGCAATTCTTTCTCCTGCGCTTTGTCTATTTTCATTTTCATCAAATAGCATTGGGCCTGAATAATCAACTCTAAATCCTTCGTGTTTTCCAATACAAATCCCAGAATTTGTTTCGCCGTTTCCTGATTATTTTCTTCAACAGCTAACTGTGCCAAATTGACAATGTTGGCAAGCGATTCCGGATTGCGTTTATAAATGGCTTTTTCCTGAATAAAGGCTTTCTCAAATTCTTTGTGCTGTACATAAAACCAACTCAGATAACGATTCCAAAAAATATCCTGGCTTTTTTGGGCACGCACAATTAAAGCTTTTCGCAAAATCTCATCAAAATTAGAGTCGCCGTCTTCGTTCATAAAACGAGCCAATTGGTTTTGAATCATAATCGAATTTTGGGGATTTCCATAAGCCTCCGTAAGAAAAGTCGAAATCAGCATTTCGGAATTACCCAATTGCCCATACAATAATCCAATTTGATAATTAAAATTGTAATCGGGAACTAATTCGGAAGCGATCTGATAGGATTTTAAAGCATATTCTAGCAACACTTTTTTCTCAAAAGACGAGGAAATGCTATATACATCATTTGGTTTTTTCCTGATTTGGTCTAATGCCTGCTCATAGTAATAACTGGCTTTAGCGCTGTTTTTTTGCAACTGGAAATTATAACCCAATTCAACCAAAAGATTGGGTTGCTTGTATTTGTCTAACCGGTTTTGGATAGCTTTTTCGGCCACATCAAAGTGTTGCAACTGTTGATCGCAATCTATAACTCTAAGAAAATATTGAGAATTGTACGGTACACTTTCCAGTAGTTCTTCGTAACTGATACGTGCTTTTTCGAAATCGCCTTTATCGTAGTAGTACTGCGCCAATTGTTCGTTTTGGGACCAGGCAAACAACGAAAAGAATAAATTAATATATAGGAGTATTTTTTTCATGATGCTACGGTTGCAAAATATAAATGACTTGTGGGCTAATTCTTGATCTCACAAAAACGATAATCTCTACTAAATACAGCATCAAGGTCTGAAAGGCAAAGATAAAAAAATGGGCTTTCAAGTCAGGCTAAATTTTCAAGGCTAAAATAATACATATTTTACCACCCACATTACAAAAAAAAATTAGTTTTACGCTATTTTAAAATTTTAACCAAATATGACTTTCCAATCCCAAACTAACCGTAAATTCCTTTTTTCCTTACTCTTTACCGGCATATTATTTACCACAAGCTGTAATAATGATGACGCGACCTCAGGTTCAAATCCATCTGGAGACAATACTCCCGTAACCACCAATTTAGCCATCGAACCTTCAAATACTTTTGCACATCTAAAACTAACCGCTGCCGATTACACCTACTGGAACAGCAACTCGATTAATGCGGCCGCAACAACCGAAAAAATCAAAACCCTCTGCCAATCTGAAATATATCCTGCCCTGAAAGACGAATATGACTTTATCGTATTTGTCATGAACAATTCCACTTTGCCAACAGGAATGCCGTATGGTGAATATCATAGCGTAAAGAACGACACTCAAGGAATTGGCTTGCAATTATTCAATGACAGCTCAGCCTTTGGTTCTGCGGGCAAGCTACAAGGTGTCTATTTTTTATACAAAAACAACATCGATTTGGGACCGTTTTTACATGAAATGTTTCATAGATGGGGCAACTGGATCGTACCCCAAAATTATGGAGGTCATTGGGACTCGGTTCAAGGCATTTTATCAGGTGCGGGTAACAATATGGCTGACATCGAATTATACCTTTGCGGAGCCATTCCTGCAAACCAGATTACCGATCCTGAGAGCCTTGCGATCTACAATGACAGTCGTTATACCAACAAAGTAAGAGTACCAAATAGCGAAAGTTCTCAAAAAAAATTCAAATCGTTGGTGGTTCTTATGAGTCAAACAGATTTAACTGCTGAAGAAATCACCTCAATTAAAAATAAGATTGCCAATATAACACGCACTCCGGCAGAAGGAACCACAAACTCAGCTTATCAAAACATCTACAATAAAAGCAGGGGATTACTAACTTTGACCATTGGAGGTTTGAATTTAGACAAGAAATAAAATTCATTTAAATAAAAAATGGCTGTCTCGAAAGGCAGCCATTTTTTTTTATTCAAATGCGATTAATCTTAAACTAACTGATGATGTCAAACCCGCAGTACGGACGCAATACCTCTGGAATTACGATTCCTTCCGGAGTTTGGTAATTTTCAAGGATTCCTGCCAAAACTCTTGGCAAAGCCAATGAACTTCCATTTAAGGTATGTGCCAATTGGTTTTTTCCGTCTTTATCTTTGAAACGCAATTTCAAACGGTTGGCTTGAAAAGTTTCAAAATTAGAAACGGAGCTGATTTCTAACCAACGTTCCTGTGCTGTAGAATATACTTCAAAATCATAGGTCAAAGCAGAAGCAAAACTCATATCACCACCGCATAGACGCAAAACGCGGTACGGCAATTTCAATTCCTGCAGTATTCCTTTTATGTGTTCTACCATGCCGTCTAACGCTTCATATGATTTATCAGGGTGTTCTACACGTACGATTTCTACTTTGTCAAATTGATGCAAACGGTTCAAACCACGTACATGCGCACCATAAGAACCCGCTTCACGACGGAAACAAGGCGTGTAGGCTGTGCATAAAACAGGTAATTCGTTTTCGTTGAGAATGACATCCCTGAATATATTGGTTACCGGAACCTCGGCAGTTGGGATCAGATATAAATTATCGGTGGCATCATGGTACATTTGTCCTTCTTTGTCCGGCAATTGTCCCGTTCCGTAAGCCGATGCTTCGTTTACTAAATGCGGCACTTGGTATTCTTGGTAGCCTGCTTCGGTATTTTTATCCAGAAAATAAGAGATCAAAGCGCGTTGCAATCTCGCTCCTTTTCCTTTGTAGACCGGGAATCCCGCTCCAGTGATTTTATTCCCCAATTCGAAATCGATGATGTCGTATTTTTTTACCAATTCCCAGTGCGGCAATGCCTCTTCATGTAAAACAGGAATAGCACCTTCCTGAAAAACGTTTAGGTTTTCCTCTGGCGTTTTTCCAACAGGAACAATATCCGCCGGAAGATTGGGTAGTGTGTATAATTTTTCTGTAAGCTCTTGAGCAAGCGTATCGGCTGTTTCGGCCAATTTTTTGCTTTTTTCTTTTAACAGAACTGTTTTTTCTTTTAGGATAGCAGCTTTGGATTTCTCTCCACTTTTCATCAATTCGCCAATATCTTTGGATAATTTATTAGATTCGGATAGAATATTGTCCAACTCCACTTGGGTTGAACGACGTTTTTCATCCAGTTGTACCACTTCTTCAACAACAGATTTGGCATCCATATTCTTTTTTGCCAAAGCGTTGATTACTTTCTCCTGATTTTCTCTAATAAATGCGATTTGTAACATAGCTTGATTTTTATAACTCTTCTTTATAATAAAGGAAGCAAATTTAAGGAAATGTTTGATACTTATGAGACAAAGTTTCTATGAAAAGTTATTTCGCAAAGTGACGCAAAAGGTAAACAAAGATTCACTAAAATTTGATTTTACAATCCTTTGTGTGACTCGGCATTTTTCCTTTGTATAGCGGCGAGAAATAACTACTACTAAAAACAACTACTCCCTTTTAATTTCATGACCCACAAATTCTTCCAGCGTTGCAAACATTTCGTCTACAGACAGAACCTCGAAATCGGGGTGTGTTTTTAAAAAAGTAGCATTCAAAGTAATTAGGTTTTCATCTATTTCAAAAAAAGTGTCATTGTTGAGCAAATCTCTGGTCGGGTTTACACCTTCCAATTTACCTTTTAGGAATTTATTCAATTTTACACTGCTCATCAGTTTTACCTTTTTGCTTTGCTGTTGGAATAGCTCCAAATGTTTTTCGGCGCCAATCAATGCCAAACCTTCTTCTATTAGCTCATTTAACTCCGCATTCCAACCTGAATTGTAAACAAATTGAGCAAAATTGCCATCTGTATATTGCGACACATAATAATCTAAGTAATAACTCATTAAAGCATCTTCATGAATCAAGTCATCACTTACACCTTCCTCTCGCATTAAGTTGATTACCGAAATATTCGAGTGAATCGCATCTTGGAGATTTTCACTATTCATTGCGGTTTCAGAAATAATTATTCTACCAAATTCCATATATTTTTATGTTTAATTACAATTGATGCAAATTTCATTTAAATTAAAATACAAAAGAAACACAATCCGATTTATCCGGGTGAGATTCCATGAAAAAAATTAGATTCGATGGTATTTTTAGCCTTATCGAAAGAAAGAAATTGATCGATAATCTTTTTTTTTAATTATAACACACATACATTCAGTCAATTAAGATATATTTTTAATGAGTTTAAAAAAAACCAAATTCTTTATCATAAAATTATTACGTTTGTGCCCTAAATCTTAATAACCTACAATTATGAAAAAAGCTACTATTTTAGCAGTATTTTGCCTACTTTCAATTGGCGCATTTGCCCAAAGTCCTTTAGATAAAGGTGCATTACAATTAAACGCAGGATTTGGAACTTCCGGATGGGGTACTCCTATTTATGTTGGTCTTGATTACGGAATTCATGAAGATATCACCCTTGGTGGAGAATTTTCTTTCCGTTCTTATAACCAATCCTATTACAACTCAGCCTATGGGAATTATGAATACAAATCTACAATAATGGGAATTGGAATTAATGGAAATTACCATTTCAATAGAGTTATGGACATTCCAAGCGAATGGGATTTCTATGTAGGTCCTAGCCTTAATTTCTATATCTGGAATTATGACGATAATTATCCTGGCACAAACGACAATTCAGATATTGGACTTGGAGCTCAAATTGGTGGTAGATACTTTTTTACGGATAATTTCGGACTTAATTTAGAATTAGGTGGTGGAAGTGCAACAAATGGAGCTAAATTTGGAATTACCTATATATTTTAATCCGATTTAAAATAAACCAAAGGGTATTAAAAAGGCCATCTGAAAATTCAGATGGCCTTTTTTTGATTTCTTAATGATTAATTATAAAATTTATCATTATCGTATTTTTCAACCGCCTGCATGGCAACTCCAGTTCGGCATTCGGTCTTGTCTTCTAAAAAATGCCACGATTATCGTTTAGTAGCCCCGATAGAAGTGAAAATCCTTTTTGTTTTTGCTACCAAAAACAAAAAGATTACTTCACCTAATTTTATTTACAGCTGAGTTCAGTAAATATATTTGTGACGGATAGCGGAATTGGCTCCTAATAAAATCATAAAACTCTCAATTCTATTGCTTATTTTTGCGGTCAATAAAATTGAGTTATGATACAAAATCCTAAAAGATATACGATTACCGCAGCATTGCCTTACACCAATGGACCCATTCATATTGGCCATTTGGCGGGTGTTTATGTGCCTTCGGACATTTATTCCAGATATTTAAGATTACAAGGCCGAGATGTTTTGTTTGTTTGCGGTAGCGATGAACACGGTGTAGCCATTTCGATGAAAGCCAAAAAAGAAGGCATTACGCCACAAGAAGTGATTGATAAATATGATGGAATTATTCGCAAATCGTTTTCGGATTTTGGGATTTCGTTTGACAATTATTCGAGAACATCGGCCAAAATCCACCATGATACGGCCTCGGAATTTTTTAAGAAATTGTACGAAAATGGTGATTTTATAGAAGAAGTGACCGAACAATTGTATGATGCAAAAGCCGATCAGTTTCTAGCCGACCGTTTTGTAATGGGAACTTGTCCAAAATGCGGCAACGAAGAAGCCTATGGGGACCAATGCGAAAAATGTGGATCGACGCTAAACGCCACCGATTTGATAAACCCAAAATCGACCATTACCGGTGAAACGCCAATCATGAAGTCAACCAAACACTGGTTCTTGCCCTTGAACCGTTATGAAGATTTCTTGAAAGAATGGATTCTCGTTGGACATAAAAATGACTGGAAACCGAATGTTTATGGACAAGTAAAATCTTGGATTGACGGAGGATTAGAACCTCGTGCCGTAACCCGTGACTTGGATTGGGGAATTGACGTTCCGGTTGAAGGCGCCGAAGGAAAAAAATTATACGTATGGTTTGATGCGCCGATTGGTTACATTTCATCAACCAAAGAATGGGCCTTGCGCGAAGGAAAAGATTGGGAACCGTACTGGAAAGACAAAGACACCAAACTGGTTCACTTCATCGGGAAAGACAATATTGTTTTTCACTGTATTATTTTCCCAGCGATGCTAAAAGCCGAAGGAAGTTATATTTTGCCAGACAATGTGCCTGCTAATGAGTTTTTGAATTTAGAAGGAAACAAGCTTTCTACTTCTAAAAACTGGGCGGTTTGGCTGCATGAATATTTGGAAGAATTCCCAAATCAGCAAGATGTTTTGCGTTATTCTTTAACATCCAACGCACCGGAAACTAAGGATAACGATTTTACCTGGAAAGATTTTCAGGCAAGAAATAATAATGAACTAGTTGCGATTTTTGGAAATTTCATCAATCGTGTTGTGGTGTTAACCAATAAATACTACAACGGGATCGTTCCGCAACCAAACGAACTTTCGGAAGTGGATGAAGCGACTTTGACGGAATTAAAAGCATATCCGGCTGTCATCTCAAGTTCTGTGGAACGTTACAGGTTCCGTGAAGCCTTGGGCGAATTAATGAACGTGGCCCGTTTAGGAAATAAATATTTGGCTGATGAAGAGCCTTGGAAAGTAATCAAAGACAATCCGGAACGCGTGCAAACCCAAATGTACGTAGCGTTACAAATCGCAGCGGCCTTGAGTTCACTTTGCGAACCATTCTTGCCATTTACTGCTAAAAAATTATCGAGAATTTTAAAAATAGAGACTCCATTAAACTGGAATACGATCGCTGAAACTTCTGATTTGATTCCAGCTGGACACCAAATAGGCGAAGCCGAATTGCTTTTTTCTAAAATTGAGGATGAGGAAATCCAAAAACAGATCGATAAGCTGGAAGCGACTAAAACAGCTAACAAAGCAGAAAACAAAAAAGCGGAACCGCAAAAAGAGTTGATTCAGTTTGAGGATTTTGCCAAAATGGATATCCGTGTGGGAACAATCCTGGAAGCGGAAAAAATGCCAAAAGCAAATAAACTTTTGATCTTGAAAGTAGATACCGGAATTGACGTTCGCACGATAGTTTCCGGAATTGCAGAGAGTTTTTCTCCCAAAGAAATTGTTGGGAAACGAGTGACTGTTCTCGTAAATCTAGCACCGAGAAACCTTCGCGGCGTGGAAAGTCAAGGTATGATTTTGATGACGAATAACGCAGAGGGAAAACTGGTTTTCGTGAACCCGGATGCCGATGGCGTTGTGAATGGCGAGACGATAAATTAAAGAAAAATAATCCATTAAGTATCCCCATAAATCCCGATAGCTATCGGGATTTATGGGCTTAAACATATAAAACAATGAACCTAAAAGTAATAGCCTTCGACGCCGATGACACCTTGTGGATCAACGAAACCTATTTTGACGAAACCGAGAAAAAGTTCTGTGGTTTGATGGAAGATTATCTCTCGCATCAGGGAATTTCTAAAGAACTTTTTAAAATCGAAATCGACAATTTGAGATTGTACGGCTATGGAATCAAAGGATATATACTCTCTATGATCGAGGCGGCCATGAAAATTTCAAACAATACGATTCCGATGGAAATTGTCGAAAAAATAATTGAGTATGGAAAAGAGTTACTCGAAAAACCAATCGTTTTGTTGGATGGTGTCGAAGAAACATTGGAAGCATTACACGGCAAATACAAATTGGTTGTTGCCACCAAAGGAGATCTTTTAGACCAACGCAGGAAACTGCACAATTCTGGTTTGGGTCATTATTTTCACCACATCGAAGTAATGTCGGATAAACAGGAAATCGATTATTCTGATTTGATCAAACGCCTAGAGATACAACCGAAGGAATTTTTTATGGTTGGAAACTCATTAAAATCGGATGTTTTGCCAGTTTTGGCCATCGGCGGACATGCGGTTCACATACCGTTTCACACGACTTGGGCACACGAAAAAATAGACCATAAAGTGGAACATGAAAACTTTAGCGCTTTAGAAAAAATAACTGATGTATTAAAAAAATTAGAATAGGATGATAGTCATAGAATTAAGTCTATAAAACAGCTACTCCTTTAATGCATAAATGACTTAAAATTTCATTTTCTATTCAATTTCTAATACAGAATCTCTCGAAATATTGTCTAAAACTCTAGAACTAGTTCATAAAAGCAACTATTTTCCAAATTTAAAGAGAATATTTAATCCGCAAATTATTACTACAAAATACTGATTTACAGTTCGTTGCTTTAACTTCTGACATTAGTGTTTTAATAAGATAATCATTATTTAATGATAATTTAATGTTGGGAAGTTCAGATTAAACATAAAATTGTATTTTTGCTCAAATTTTTAAAAAAATTAATAATGAAAAAACTTACTCTTACGTTACTTTTTGCTTCTGTAATAACAACTTTAAGTGCACAAACAGAAACTGAAAAAAGTGCAAAAAACATCTTTAACAAGTGGTCTGTAGAATTTGCTGGTGGTTTCAATACAGTACAAAAACCTTTGACTCCAGGTTATTTCACAGCTACCCCAGGCCTATATACCATTGATCTAGGTGCGCGTTACATGTTCAACAACAAATTTGGTTTGAAAGCTGATTTCGGTTACAACAACTTGGAAGCGAAAAAAGATTCAAAAGATTTCACAACTAACTACTATAGATTTGACGTTCAAGGAGTAGCCAATTTGGGAAGAATGATGAATTTTGAAACTTGGACAAACACTATTGGTTTATTAGGTCACACTGGTTTCGGATTTGCTTACATGGACGATAAAGACAATACCTTCAAAGACAGAATGATTAACTATATGGCCGGTGTAACAGGTCAGATCAAATTATCTCCTAAATTTGCTTTAACAGGAGATTTTACAGCAATTTATGATTCTAGTCAATATTTTAATTTTGACGGTGCAGGTAAAAACCCTGATCCTAGAGGATTTTCAGGCTTAATGTTCAACACTACTGTAGGTATAACATTTTACTTAGGTAAAGAAGATAAACATGCTGACTGGAAAATTGACAATGAAAATGAATTAGAAATTGAAGCATTAAAACTAAGAACTGGTGCAATTGAAACAGGAATGTTAGATACAGACAGAGATGGTGTTTCTGATTATATAGATGTTGAGCCAAATTCTATTTCAGGTGTTATGGTTGATACAAAAGGAAGAGCAATTGATATGAATAAAAATGGTGTTCCTGATGAATTAGAAAGATATTTGGATAAAACTTACGAGAAAAATTCAGGTCAATCTTCTGACGAGAAAAACAACGAAATGATTAAGAAATTAATCAACAGTGGTTACGTAAGTGCTTATTTTGATTCTAACGCTACAACTCCAACAAGTTTCTCTTCAAATGGAATTGATTTTATCTTAAGCTATTTGAAAAACAACCCTTCTGCTACAATAGATATTATTGGTCATGCTGATGAAGTGGGAAGCACAGAATCAAACGATAAATTGGCTCTTGCTAGAGCTGAAAAAGTAAAAATCGTATTGGTGAAAGCTAACATTGATGCTGCAAGACTTAATGTAATTTCAGCTGGTGAAAACACTACAGTTGATGCAAAATCAGAAGAAGCAAGAAAATTAGTTAGAACTGTAACTTTCATGGTGAAATAAACCATTTTTCTATTATTATTAAAGCCCTAAAGGATAATTCTTTTAGGGCTTTTTTTATGGGCATGAACCTTTCTTCAGGAAAAGAAAGATACCCATTCAAAAGAATAATTATACTTTTGCAAATAAAAATATCTTAAAAATAGTGAAAACCCTTTTAGACCTGGATAATTGGAACAGAAAAGAACACTTTCTGTTTTTTAAACAAATGGAGGAACCTTTTTTTGGAATGACTGTCGAAATTGACTGTAGTAAAGCCTATCAAACTTCAAAAGATTTAAACACCTCCTTCTTTATATATTATTTACACAAAACCTTGGAGGCTGTCAATGCAATTGAAGCATTCCGTTATCGAATTTCAGGCGACCAGATTTACATCAACGAACGAATTGACGGTTCGGCTACCATCATGAGAGAAGATGGCAGTTTTGGATTTTCATTGATTGAATATGACCCCGATTTTAAGGTTTTCGAAAAAACAGCACTGGCCGAAATTGAACGCATCCAAACCACAACCGGAATATTCACCCGAACTTTTGATGCCGATAATGTCATTCATTTTTCAGCTGTTCCATGGGTAAATTTCACTTCACTTTCCCATGCCAGAAGCTATACTTTTCCGGATAGCTGCCCGAAGATTTCTTTTGGAAAAATGATGATCGCCGAAAACGGCAAAAGAACTATGTCGATGTCCATTCATGTCCACCACGGATTAATGGACGGTTTTCATGTGGGACAATTTATAGATTTTTTTCAAGTTGTTATGAATCAGTAAGTTAGTATTTTTTTGTAACTTTACTCAAAACTTACTGCTATGTTATCTAAAAATATTGAAGATGCATTAAATATACAAATTCGCATCGAAGCCGAATCATCGCAAATCTATCTTTCTATGGCTTGTTGGGCGGAAGTTCACGGCTTGGAAGGGATAGCACAGTTTATGTACACTCAATCCGACGAGGAACGCCTACACATGCTTAAGCTGGTAAAATTCGTCAATGAGCGCGGTGGCCATGCAAAAGTCACAGAACTCAAAGCGCCTAGAACCACTTATGGAGCATTCAAAGAAATGTTTGAAGAATTGTATAAGCATGAGATTTTTGTTTCCAATGCCATAAACGAATTGGTTCATATTGCGCTTTCGGAAAAGGATTATGCCACACACAACTTCTTGCAATGGTATGTTTCCGAACAAATTGAAGAAGAGGCCCAAGCCAAAATCATATTGGACAAAATCAATTTGATTGGTGACGACAAAGGTGGATTGTATCTGTTTGACAGAGACATGAAGCAATTAACAGTAAACAGTGCCGTCTCATAAAACATAAAATAACTTCAACACAATTTTTAATTCAACCAAAGATTGTATCAATTTACGTTAAAAAAAATTCTACAAACCCATTAACAAAACAAGATCATGTAAGTTGGAGCAAAAACTATGGGTCTAATTAGTACAACCTCATCTTGGTTATAATCCTTTTTGAATTGAGCAAGAAAGATAAAAATAAGGACAAAAAAAAGGACAAAAAACACAACCC
>Ga0137355_1000103_pt1 | contig 13014 bp, 8 predicted proteins | sample EasRivERMLT800_2_FD_104763 | JGI IMG/M metagenome (GOLD analysis project Ga0137355, IMG submission 104763) | Soil microbial communities from meander-bound floodplain in the East River, Colorado, USA - East River MetaG ERMLT800_2 | ecosystem: Environmental > Terrestrial > Soil > Floodplain ... | reverse complement strand
GGTTCAACCGACCACAGGTACAGTGACACAACCAAGCTGTTCAACAGCTACAGGAAGTTTTACCATCACCAACTATGATGTAGCTTATACTTATACTGTAACTCCATCATCAGGTGTAACTGTTTCTGGAAATACGATAACAGCTCCTGCCGAAACGTATACCGTAACGGCTACTTTAGGATTATGCAGTTCTGTGGCTTCGGATAACGTAACGATCAATGCGCAACCCATCACACCGGTAAAACCAATATTGAGTTCAGCTACGCAACCAACTTGTTCAACAGCGACAGGAAGTTTTACGATCACCAATTATGATGTTGCTTATACTTATACAGTAAGCCCGTCAATAGGAGTAGCTGTTTCTGGAAATACGGTAACAGCTCCTGCCGAAACGTATACTGTAACGGCCACGTTAGGATCATGCGGTTCTGTTGCTTCGGATAACGTGACGATTAATGCGCAACCCATCACACCGGTAAAACCAACACTGAGCGCTGCAACACAATCAACGTGTGGTGCTGCAACAGGAAGTTTCACGATCACCAATTATAATGCTTCCTATACGTATACTGTAAGTCCATCAGCAGGTGTGATTGTTTCAGGAAATATGGTAACAACTCCTGCCGGAACGTATACCGTAACAGCTACTTTAGGATCATGTACATCTATCGCTTCAGATATTGTATTAGTTATGAATAATTGCCCAAGCATTGGAGTGACTAAAGACGGAACATTTGTAGATAATAATGGGGACGGAATAGCAAATGTTGGTGATACAGTTACTTACGCTTTCGTAGTAACTAATATTGGAAACACTACACTTAACAATATTACCGTAACGGATCTTAATGCTGTTGTAACGGGTGGTCCTTTGGCAACATTGGCAGTTGGAGCTTCAGACAGTACCACTTTTACCGCTGTACATGCCATTACTCAATCGGATATAGACACAGGCTATGTTTACAATTTGGCCACAACAATTGGTACGGCCTCTACGGGTGATCCGGTAAGGGCAACGTCTACAGATCCTACGCCATGTGTAAGCTGTCCTATAGATCCAACATGTCCAACTTGTACGAGTACCGCAATCCCTCAAACGCCATCTATGACAATAACTAAAGACGGAACCTACGTCGATAAAAATGGAGATGGAATAACAAATATTGGTGATACGGTTACTTATGTTTTCGTAGTAATGAATATCGGAAATACTACACTTACCAACATTACCGTAACAGATCTTAATGCTGTTGTAACGGGTGGTCCATTGGCAACATTAGCACCAGGAGCATCAGACGGTACTACTTTTACGGCTATACATGCGATTACGCAGTCGGAAATAGATGCAGGTTATGTTTACAATTTGGCCACAACAAATGGTACAGCTCCCACAGGTGCTCCTGTAAGTGCAACTTCGACAGATCCGACGCCATGTGTAAGTTGTCCTATAGATCCAACATGTCCAACTTGTGTTATTACCGAAATAGACCCAACTCCTGCCATTGTAATCACTAAAGACGGAACCTATGTAGATAACAATGGAGATGGGATAACAAATATCGGTGACACAGTTACTTATACTTTCGTAGTGACCAATACCGGAAACACTACGCTTAACAACATTACTGTGACGGATCCTAATGCCGTTGTAACCGGTGGTCCTTTGGCAACATTGGCAGTAGGAACTTCAGACAGTGCCACTTTTACAGCTATACATACTATTACTCAATCAGAAATTGATGCAGGTTATGTTTACAATTTGGCCACAGCAAGCGGTACCACTACCACAGGTGTTCCGGTAAGTGCAACTTCGACAGATCCAACTCCATGTGTAACATGTCCTGCAGATCCGATATGCCCAACTTGTACTATTACCGAAATAGACCCAATATCGTCTATAGCTATAATGAAAAAAGCTGTATTTAATGATGTTAACGGAGATGGTTATGCACAAGTAGGGGAAACTATAAGTTATGCTTTTACGGTGATGAATACGGGAGATGTGCCTCTTACAAATGTTGGAATTACCGATCCTTTACCTGGAGTTGTGATTGCAGGCGGGCCAATAAGTTTGGCAATAGGGGAGACTGATAGTACTTCATTTAGTGGGATTTATTCTTTAACACAGCAGGATATTATGAATGGATCGGTAACCAACCAAGCTACGGTGAAAGGAACAGATCCATCAGGAATAGAAGTTGTCGATTTGTCAGATGACGACAGTCCTTTGCAAAATGATGCCACAGTTTTAAGTATTACTAATTGTTCTTTGAAAGTTTATAATGCTGTATCTCCAGATGGTGACGGTTTAAATGATTTCTTCCGTATTCAAGGTATAGAATGTTATCCAAAAAATACAGTTGAAATTTATAATCGTTGGGGGGTTAAAGTATATGATGCGGAAGGATATAATAACGACAATATACTGTTTAAAGGTGTCTCTGAAGGAAGAGTAACAGTAGGTAAATCAGAAGGGTTGCCAAGCGGGACATATTTTTATGTTGTCAAGTATATAGATTTCAACGGTAATGGAATTGATAAAACGGGTTATTTGAATATAAGTAGAGATTAATTCTAAAATTTTCGAGCCATCATTATCGGTTCTTCGGAATAAAAAAATAAAGGATATGAAAAAGGTAATAATTATTTTATTGTTGGTAAATATGCCAGTATTTGCGCAGCAAGACGCCCAATATACCAATTACATGTATAATACCATCAACATCAATCCTGCCTATGCAGGCAGTCGGGGTGTAATGAGTATTTTTGGATTGCATAGAACCCAATGGACAGGGCTTGATGGAGCTCCGGTAACTAATGCCGTTTCTATTAATACTCCGATTGAAAATTCAAATTTAGGTATAGGACTGTCTTTTGTCAATGACCGAATAGGAGCATCGGACGAGAGCACTATTTCTGCCGATTTATCTTACACTATTCAAAGTACGAGTATTTATAAATTATCATTTGGGATGAAAGCAACAGCCAATTTGTTGAATGTAGATTACACAAAATTAAACCGATATGATTTGATTGATCCCAAATTCAAAAATAATGTCGAAAATAAATTCTCTCCCAATATTGGTGCCGGGGCTTATTTTTATTCCGATAAACTTTATGTGGGATTGTCAGTTCCTAATTTCTTGCAGTCTGATATTTTTAACGATAATACTTCGACGACTTCATTAGAGCGTCTGCACTATTATTTGATAGGAGGATATGTTTTTGATTTGAGTTCAAGCATACAATTTAAACCTGCTTTTATGTGTAAGACAGTGGTGGGATCCCCATTACAAGTGGATTTATCAGCAAATTTCTTATTCAATGAGAAATTTGTATTGGGGGCAGCATGGAGATGGGATGCTGCGATGAGTCTTATGGCAGGGTTTCAAGTCAATCATAAATTGTATATTGGATACGGCTATGATTTAGAAACAACCCAATTATCCAATTACAATTCGGGATCGCATGAAATATTTTTGCGATTTGAATTGTCCAAAGATCCAGAGAGAATTGTATCACCAAGATTTTTCTAAAAAAAGCAATCATGAAAAAAATAATTACATATTATATAGTGTTTATCATAAGTGTGATGAATATATATTCGCAAAAGTCAAGTTTAGCCAAAGGGGATAAAGAATATGCACTGTTTGCCTACGTTGATGCTACAAAAACGTACGAACGAATATTTGGAAGAGGATATAAATCAGTTGATATGCTTGAAAAATTGGGTAATTCGTACTATTTTAAAGCAGATTTACAGAATGCTGCCAAGTGGTACGGAGAACTAGATTTTTTAGCTCACGGCTTAGGCCCAGAATATTATTATCGTTATGCACAATCATTAAAAGCAATTAAAGAATATGACAAGGCTGATGTAATGATGGCGAAATTCAATCAAATGAATGCAAATGAGCATAGAGCAAAATTAGCGGTCGAACAAAAAGACTATTTGGCTATGATCAAAAAAAATTCAGGGAGATATATTTTGGAAAACGCCGGAATCAATACTGAATTTTCGGATTTTGGAAGTTCTTTTTTTGGTGATAAAATAGTTTTTGCTTCTGCCAGAACCAAACGAAGCGTTTACGAAAGAAAGAATCCTTGGACTGGAGAAGGCTATACAAATCTCTATCTGGCTAACAAAAATGCTGATGGTAAACTCTCAGAAGTAGAACTCGTTTCTGAGATTATTAATTCTAAATACAATGAATCAACACCTGTTTTTACCAGAGACGGAGAAACCGTTTATTTTACCAGAAATAATTATTTAAGCAAAAAAGGAAAAGACAAAGACGGAACAATATTACTGAAAATATATAGAGCAACATTAAAAAAAGGGGTGTGGGATAATATAACGGAATTATCGATTAATAGTGATAATTACAGTGTAGCACATCCCGCTTTAAGCCCAGATGAGAAATATCTATACTTTGCATCTGACATGCCGGGAACATTAGGACAATCAGATATTTTCAAAGTAGCCATTAATTTTGATGGCAGTTTTGGAATACCTGAAAATCTGGGAGATGCCATCAATACAGAGGGGAGGGAAACATTTCCGTTCGTTACAGCAGAAAATGAACTTTATTTTGCTTCAGATGGGCATCCGGGGCTGGGGGGATTGGATGTATTTGTTTATAAAGTAGAAAAAGACAAATGGTATAAAAAAGTATTAAATGTAGGCGAGCCATTAAACAGTTCAAAAGATGATTTTGGTTTCTTGATTAACACGGACACAAAACTAGGATATGTTACTTCCAACAGAGAGGGAGGTCAAGGCAATGATGATATTTATAAATTTAGAGAACTTAAAAAAATACAATATTCTTGCGAACAATTATTAGCCGGAATAGTTACAGATAAATTTTCAGGAATAGCGCTTGATCGGGCAAAAGTAACTTTGTTTGACAGTGATTACAAAACGCTAAAAGTAATTATCGCAGATAAAGAGGGCAAATTTGATTTTGGACCAGTTGGATGTGATGCAAAATATTACATCAAAGCAGAAAAAGAAGAATACAATACTATCGAAGTGCCAGTGGTTATTGCTGATGAATCCGGGACAACATTTGTACCAGTGATGTTAGAGAAACCAGTTATGGAATTGAAAATTGGCGATGATTTAGCAAAAATATTAGAAATAAAGATTATTTTATTTGATCTGAACAAATCTGATATCCGACCTGATGCTGCATTAGAATTATCTAAAATTTGGGATGTTATGCAACAAAATCCAAACATGAAAATAGATATCCGATCTCATACCGATAGCAGACAAAGTCATGCCTATAATGAAAAACTGTCTGACAGAAGAGCGAAATCTACTATGACCTGGCTGATAAAAAATGGAATTGATAAAACCCGTTTAACAGCAAAAGGATACGGAGAATCGCAGTTACTAAATAAATGTGCGGATGGTGTTAAATGTACGGAATCCGAACATCAAGCCAATAGAAGAAGTGAATTTATTATAGTAAAATAATATTGTTGGTTCGGACTTCTTTCTTAAGAAACAGGGTGATTGTCACTATACATTGTTCATTTTTTTGAAAGGAGTCCTTTTTAATTTTAGAGATTTGAATCTAAAGATTAAACAATTGATTTGGTTATTAAAATTTTTATCTCTGCAGGCTGATAATAAAATATTATAAATAATTTAAGGATAGGTTCAATAGGATAATTCATTATTTTTTTAAATCATTTTCCTTCTAAAACAGAAAATTATGTCTAAATACAAAATTTTTAAGAAGCTACGATCTTCCAATCTTTTCATTCTCTTAATAATAGTATTTCTATCATGCGCATTGTTAATCATTATTAATTTTTTTACAATTAAAATTTTATCGGCAAATAGAGCGTATGTCAATGGAGAATCCCATTATTCAAAAGGGCAGAAAGATGCGGTTCGGCATCTTATAACTTACATATACACCAAAGACAAAGCAGAATGGGAATTATACAATGAAGAATTAAAAGTTCCCCAAGGAGATGGTATTGCACGAGTTGCTCTTTTGAATCATGATGATGATAGTGTTATTAAAAATGGATTTAGAGCCGGTCGAAATAATGAAGAAGATTTAGATGATCTCATTTGGTTGTTTAGAAATTTTAAAACCGTCCCTTTTCTGGCCAAAGCTATTAAGGAATGGGAGAAGGGAGATAATTACATTAACCAGTTAGCATTGATTGGAAATGATGTCAATCAGAAAATGGAAAGTTCAAAGTTGGATCCTGCAACCAGACAAAAAATGCTTCTGGAGATTAGTATTCTCAGTAATAAATTGACAATAAATGAACTTAATTTCTCCAATACGCTTGGAGAAGGGACTCATATGATTAAAGACCTGTTAATCTATCTGAATATTTTTTTTATTTTGATTATCATAAGTAGCGTGAGCTATTATTATTCTATAATGGTTAAGAGACTTATTGCTTCAAAAAAAGAAATTGAAGTTAAAAATGAAAATTTGATTATTGCCAATAGCGAACTCGACAATTTTGTTTACAGTGTTTCCCATGATTTGCGATCGCCTATTACTTCGCTGAAAGGGTTAATTGAAATAACAAAATTGGAAGATGATTTAGAACAAATTAAATATTATTTGATGTTAATGTGCCAAAGCCTTAACAAGCAAGACCAATTTATAAGTGCTATTATAGATTACTCAAAAAATAAAAGAATACAAATAATTGTCGAGTCAGTAAGTTTAAGCAAACTGATAGATGATACAATCGATCAACATAATCACAATAAGAACGTTGACAAAATTGTTATCACCAAAGATTTATTAATAGATGAAGTGCAAAGTGATAGTTTAAGGTTGAAAATTATTTTAAATAATTTGCTTTCAAATGCTATAAAATATGTCGATGAAACCAAAAAAGAAATGTCAATATCAATTAAAGCATATAATTCAGGAGCGTTTCATAAAATAGAAATTACAGATAACGGGATTGGGATTCAGGAAGAATACAAAAAGCATATTTTTGATATGTTTTTTGTAATTAACAGTAATAAAGGTTCCGGTTTAGGTCTTTATATAGTAAAAGAAACTTTGGATAAACTTAATGGAAACATTACGGTATTTTCTGAAAGTAATGTAGGAAGTAAATTTACAGTAACAATACCTAATCTGCATGGAAACTAAATATATTTTTTTGTTAATAGAAGACAATCAAATTGATCAGTTTATAATGACACGATTGTTCAAAAAAACGCTTGACGTGTCTGAAGTAAATATAGCCAATAATGGGAAAGAAGGAATTCAATGGGTCCGTGACAATAGAAAGAAATTTAAAGAACCTCTAATTATTCTATTAGACGTCCAGATGCCTATAATGAACGGGGCCCAATTTTTACTTGAGTATGGGAAATTGGCAGAAGAGTTAAAAAGAGAAACTCAAATCTTTATGCTTTCATCTTCGTTGGATACCAATGAAATCAACCGTTTTAGGGATAATATCTACGTAACTGATTTTTTAAGTAAACCCATATGCGTTAAAGAATTTAGTAAAAGAATGTATACTGAGTTTCTATGATAATCAAAAACGGAAAAGAGGTTCTCAGAAAAGTAGGTGTTTTTTTCTTTGGAACAAACTTTTGATGAAATAGATCATTTAATGATTCCGTAAAATACGTTCAATAAAAACCGGCATTGTACAACATCTAAACTGTTGGGGACTTCATCGACTTCCCGAATTGGTAATCGTATTGATAAAGTTTTTCATGTGATCAAAATGCGATCCTTCCCAAAAAATACTTTGGCAATGGGTACACCTAAAAAAAGTATTGAAATATTTTTGGGTCAAAGGCTCGAGATCTTGTAGTACTTTTTCTTTTTCAATGCTTTCTAATTTTCCATTGCATTTGATACAGCGACTAAAAGGCGCAATGGTCTGATACAAATCAAATCGTTTTAATACTTCTGTTAGCTGCCCTTTAGGGTTCTGCTCACGTATATAATAACCATGGGAAACGATTTTTACTTTTAGTAAACCAATATCACGCGTTAGGATTATACGATTTTCGTCGAGTGCGATTTGGATAATTTTTTTATCGTCGTAATCATTTTGATAAGCGGTGTCAAATCCACACATTCTAAGGTGTTTTGCAAGTTTTCCAAGGTGTACATCCAGAATGAATTTAACTTCTTTCCCTATTTTTTTTTGGAGAGGGGAAACAGTGGATATTTCTAAGCTTTCTGAAACCGGATAGACTGATACGCTATCATTGTTTTTTAAGTGATAAGTAAAATTCACATATTGACCGTTGACCTGTATTAAATTGACCTCAGCATGCGGAACACCAATTGCCTCAATGATGTCTTTTATGGAAGGAGTTCCTTCGAAGGAGTGTGCAAATGCGACCTTCTTTTTAGCTAAAGGAAGGAAATCGTTTAGTTCTTCATAGAAACGGAAGGTGGCATGATTTACCATAGCGATTGTGTCTTGTCAAATATAAGAAACTATTTTTTTATTTTTATATAATACTCTCATTACTATAAAGTTATATTTGTTTTATATAAAAAACTCTGCCACTTCATGCTAGATAAAATAGTCCCATCTTCGGAAGATTACTGTTGTCCCGTCCTAAAATAACTATACAGATTATTAAATAAATCCTGTTATAGCTATACAACTATAATTTGTTAATTCTAAACTTAATTATACAACTACTTTTTTACTGCTAAAATTTTTATTATAATTTCCTATCTTTTCTTCAAGTTCTCTGATTGTAAATGAGCTTGATTTGGGGAAAGATATGGCACATCCAATAAGTGCCCTTTTTGCCTTTTTTTATTTCTGAGCGTGCTTTATGGTGTACCGGATTTTGTGTGTCTAAAAATCGGATTCATTCCTTGATATCAGTCATTTTTCTATTTTGGTTGCCATAGGCAAACCGTATCATAAATTAATAATTTATTTATTATTCAGTCGATTTACCTGTCTGAAAGTAAGGTTGATGCGCGGCAGTATGTCTTTTGCTGTCTTCGGCACCTGGTGCTGCCAAAAGCTTTGGGTTGTTCCTGCCATCAATAAAAGAGAACCATGGTATAAGGGGATTTCTAGCTGAGGAATATCTTTCCTGAACTTATGACGCAGGCGAAACATGCGGGTTTCGCCAAAACTTACCGATGCAATGCTTACATCCTTACCGGAGTTTTTTTCGCGGTCACTGTGCCATGCCACACTATCCTTGCCATTGCGGTACAGGTTAAGTAAAACACCATTGAACTTGATCTGTGTTTCTTTTTCGACTCTTTCTCTAATGGACAGTAATTCGGGTGTCCAGTCTGGTTTGGTCAGATCAGCGCCTGGATTGTTCCTGTCTTCATACCAGGAAATCATTCTTGGGGCAGTAACTGTTTTGTCATACATGTCCATAACATATTCCCTCCAAGGTGTGTTATTAAGCAGAATGTTGTAATAGTGGTCGGATTCTTCCTTAATAAAAAAGTTGTCGAATAGCATGAGCTCGGTATCCGGGAGGTCAAAAAACTTTTTTCCGCCGCTGCCTGATGCAAATATTTCCGTATCGTTGAAAAGTGTCATTTTGAATAAGAATTAATAGTTATTTTGTATGCATTTTATGTCTTGGTAGGTTGATTTCATGTTGCTGAGGATAGGGTGCCCGATGTGTCATGCTTATATCTTCGCGGATTTGTTCGTGTATTTTATATTGCCTGTCTTTTGTGTTGGCATACCGAGGATCGGGAACGAAGGGCATTTTGGCCATTTTGGTAACGGTAATTGTAGGGAAATGATAATCGACCTCTACATTCCCAAGAAGGAGGTAACAACCACCGCCTTGAAAAGGATATTTTTCAAGGCTATTTGTAAAATGTGCGGTATCAAAATATTCCCCTTCATTATCAATCCAGGTTCCAAAATACATAGTTCCCATTTTGGTAGGTACGTGTTTTCTGGAAATAAGATAGGCCAACATCTTTACGGTTTTTTTGTGGTTTTTTACCAAATCCTTCGCCATTACATCACCCCTGTATCTGGTCTGCAACAAATCGAAAGGGGAGCAGGATACAGGAAAGCCCAGAAGTTCTATTTCATCAAAGGCGTCTTCAAAGGAAGAGCGTTCCAATACAGGTAGCTTGTATTCTTTGACCGGTTCCTGAAGGAGCATCAGGTTTCTGTTTTCGGGTTTGAAGTTTACCAGAATGAGTCTGGCAATCACCAATAATTGGTTTTTTGTTTTGCCGGTAAAGCGAAACGCTCCGATAAATACCAAAATCTGTATGCCTTCGATACCAATTGGAATGCGGTTGATGAAATCTTCCAATGATCTGAATTCGCCATATTCTTCCCGCTCTGTCACTATATGATGCGCTATTTTAGTTTCTAAACCTTCCAGATGCATCAAACCCAAATATACATTTGTGCCATATACTGTAGTTTCATATTCGCTCTTGTTGACGCATGGATTTTGTATGGTTGCGCCCGACATTCTGGCTTCGTGTACATACACTTCGGTACGATAAAAACCACCTTGGTTATTGATGACGGCTACCATAAATTCAATAGGATAGTATACTTTGAGGTAGAGACTCTGGTAACTTTCAACAGCGTAAGAGGCAGAATGGGCTTTACAGAACGAATACCCGGCAAAGGATTCAATTTGTCTGTATATTTCTTCGCTCAACTTTAAGGGATGTCCCTTTTGCGCACAGCAGGCAAAGAAATTATCTTTCACTTTTTGTAATGCCGCTTTAGAACGGCCTTTACCACTCATGGCACGGCGTAGAATGTCCCCATCAGTAGCGGGGAGGCCTCCATAATGTAGGACAATCTTAATTACATCTTCCTGGTAGACCATAATCCCATAGGTTTCGCCGAGTTGTTCCTTAAACACCTCGTGAAAATATTCGAAACGGTCTGGATGGTTGTGCCGGAAAATGTATTCCTTCATCATACCGGATTGGGCTACACCGGGGCGAATGATTGATGAGGCCGCCACAAGTATTTTGTAGTTGTCGCATTTCAGACGACGCAATAATCCGCGCATGGCCGGGCTTTCAATATAAAAACAGCCAATAGTTTTGCCTTGAGCCAAATAGATGTTGGCCAAAGCCTCGTCTTTAGAGAGAGAGGTATCTCGGATGTTAACCTTAATTCCCTGATTTTTCTCAATCAGTTTTACACTGTCATCAATATGCCCAATGCCGCGCTGGCTTAGGATGTCAAATTTTTCAAAGCCGATGTCCTCTGCAATGTGCATGTCGAACAAAACGATTGGAAAACCTTTGGGAGGCATTTCTAAAGGGGTATAATTGGTGATGGGCTCTTCCGAAATCAATATACCACAAGAATGCATGCTTCTTTGATTTGGATATTTCTCGAGCAGCATCCCGTATTGTTGGACTTGCTTTACCACAGCGTTGTTATCGTGTAACTTCATTGGGTTTTTGGCTAGCATATCCAATTCCTCTTTTGGCAAGCCAAATACTTTTCCCACTTCCCTGAATATGGAGCGGTATTTAAATTCGACATTGGTTCCGCAAAAGGCAACATGATCGGCGCCATATTTATCAAAAATATACCTCAGAATTGTATTGCGTTCTTTCCAGGACCAGTCAATATCAAAGTCGGGTGGGCTCTTGCGGTTCAGGTTTAGGAAGCGCTCAAAATACAAATCCAACTCTATAGGGCAGATATCAGTAATGCCCAGACAGTAGCTTACGATGCTGTTGGCGCCGCTGCCACGGCCGATATGCATAAATCCCTGGCTGTTGCTGTATTGTATAATATCCCAGGTAATCAGGAAATAACCGCTGAATTCCAATTGGTCGATCACCTTTAATTCCTTTTCCACCCGTGCTTTTGCCTGCGGATTATGGTTTCCGTACTTTTTAAATAATCCTTCGTGAGCCAACTTGGTCAAAAGCTGTATGTCACTTTCGCGACTTCCGGAATAGTGCTTTTTGTTTTTGGGTGTTTTGAAGTCAAATTCAAAATTACACCCTTCGATGAGCTTTTCTGTGTTTTCGATGATTTGCGGATGCTCTTCAAATTTTACAAGTAATTCCTCCAGAGGAATCATCAGTTCAGAAGTTTTGCAATAATCGTTTTCGGTGAGTTTAGACAGAATAACGTTGGTGTCAATTGCGCGGAGTATTTTGTGCAGATTAAATTCTCTTTTTGTCCGGAAGGTTACCGGTTGCAGCACCACCATTTTATCAAGCCTGGCTTTCCATTCCGGGAGAAACAATTTTGGAAGCTGTTCCGGGCGAATGCCTGCATATTCCTGTTCTTTTAAAACTGGCGGTAGATTTTCGAAAGGATAGATAACAGCTACATCTTTAAACTCAGGAGCCGACCATGGCAAAGGGGTATTTTCAAAATTATGTTTGGTAAGAAAGCGGTTCATTTCGGCGAGGCCATTGGCGTTTTTGGCCAAGCCGATATAACGCAATTGATGGTTGCAGCGAAATTCTATTCCGACGAGTGGCTTGATGCTTGCTTCTTCGCAGCCTTTTATAAAATCGTAGATACCAGTGACGGTATTAATGTCGGTTAGCGCCATTGCCTTTACCCCGCAGTTAGCAGCCTGCTGCACCAGTTCGGTGAGCGGGATGGTGCCGTAGCGCAGGGAATGAAAGGAATGACAGTTGAGGTACATGATGTTATAATTTGCGTTTCAAAATTTGCGTTTCAAAATTTGGGCTTTGTTATTGGGCTTAAAAGTTGCCCCGGCGCAACGCATAACGGCATCAAAACCGTAGCGGTCCTTCATTCTGTCCATAGCCTGGTATAGCGAGAGCATTTCTTCGGTGTCCTCAAACATGTTTATTTGATACGTACCCCTGACGAGTCCGCTAAAACGAATTCCGATTAGCCGGAGGCGCATGCGACGCTGGTATAATTTATCGAATAGGTCGGTGACGGTTTTTGTCAGGATGTGATCGGCGGAGGTATATTGCACTTTGCATTGTTTTGTTTCGGTATCAAAATTGGCATAGCGTATTTTGATCACCACAGTTGAGGTGAGCCATTCTTCCG
>Ga0137355_1000102_pt1 | contig 13035 bp, 15 predicted proteins | sample EasRivERMLT800_2_FD_104763 | JGI IMG/M metagenome (GOLD analysis project Ga0137355, IMG submission 104763) | Soil microbial communities from meander-bound floodplain in the East River, Colorado, USA - East River MetaG ERMLT800_2 | ecosystem: Environmental > Terrestrial > Soil > Floodplain ... | reverse complement strand
TTATTAAAAAGTATTTCAAAACGATTGACATCATTTTTTTGAAGCAATAGCTCACTTTCATTTATGCTTTTTTGCTGTTCCAAAATATCCAACCTTTCTTTTAATTGGATATTTTCTTAATCTTGCGCGTTGTTTTCAACCTGAAAAGGCTGTAACTTTCGATTGAGTTCTTGTGCTGTATATTCTTTTTGAAAAGTTGCGTAGGCACTTTCTATATCACCCAATTGGGCATTAACCAATAAATGAAATGGAAATTTCCCTCCGCCATTCAAATCAAAATGATTCAAACAGTTTTTCAATTTAAAAACATCATTATAATTCGCATTATTCTCAATTACCGCAAGAGTTGTGTTCTTTGATACACTTGCCTTGTCGTTTACTAAAATCGTTTCGATTCGTCCCGTAGTTTTGGCGATCAATTTTTCCGGTGGATTAGCCGTTGTGATGACGATATCCGTGCGCACTATGTCTGGATATTTCAAGAACCAGGAAACAAAGAACAACATCAATATTACACTAAAAATCAATATTGTCCCCCATCGGATCATCCAGTGGGGAACACGAGTTAAAATGTCTTGAACTTCTTCACTTCTCAATTCGAAAGTAGTATTTTTTTCTGCCATTTTTATATTTCAATATTTTATATTATTTGTCACCCTGAGCGCAGTCGAAGGGCTTAATTTCCTAATTGCAATTGATTGCGCACCAATTCAAAATAATTTCCTTTTTGTTCTACCAGTGCCGAATGGCTACCCATCTCTATAATTTTTCCTTTGTCTAATACCACAATTTGATCGGCATTCATAACAGTGCTCAATCGATGTGCAATAACCACAACGGTTTTATCCTTAAAGAAAATATCCAATTTTCTCATAATTTCCTTTTCATTATTGGCATCCAAAGCCGAAGTGGCTTCATCAAAAAATAACATTTCCGGGTTTTTATAAACAGCCCTGGCAATAAGCAGTCGTTGCTTTTGTCCGGTACTCATCCCAACTCCTGCCGAACCAATTTTGGTATTATAACCTAATGGCAAACCTAAAATATATTCTGTTATGTTGGCAACATCAGCGGCATAAACCAATCGCTCTTTATTTATATTATCCATACCTATAGCGATATTATTGGCGATAGTATCATTAAAAATAAAACCTTCCTGCATTACGGCTCCAATGTTACCACGCCATGCTTTTTGTGAAATATTTTTGAGTTGGGTGTTTCCTATATTAATTTCTCCTTTATCTGGGTCATAAAACTTAAGCAGCAATTTCATCAAAGTTGTTTTTCCGCTACCGCTAACACCTACAATGGCCGTAACTTTATGCGCTGGAATGGTTAAGTTTAGTTTCTCCAATACTGGAATATCCGATCCCAAATAACGATAGGATAAATCTTTAATCACAATATCACTGTCTGTAGGGATATCCTGAGTTTGATGCTCTTCTTGCTGTACTTCGTCTTCTTTTTCATGAATTTCAGACAAACGAGCCAATGATATTTTAGCATCCTGTAACTCTCTTACAAATTCGATAAGTTGGGTAATAGGACCATTCAAACTCCCCACTATCGAGGTTATTGCCATCATCATCCCAAGGGTAATGGATCCATCAATAACTAATTTGGCCGAAAGGAAAATAATAAAAATATTCTTCAATTCATTGATGACGGAGGACCCTATAGTTTGCGTTTGTTCCAGTACCAATCCTTTTATAGATACGCGAAACAATCTCGCCTGGACATATTCCCATCCCCACCGTTTTTGTTTCTCGGCATTGTGCAGTTTTATTTCCTGCATCCCATTGATGAGTTCCATGACTTTAGTCTGTTCCTGACTCACTTCGGAAAACCTCTTGTAGTCAAGTGCTTCCCGGCGTTTTAAAAACAAGGTAATCCAGCCGAAATACAATAAACTTCCCGCAAAAAATACAAAGAAAATTTGAAGATTATAATAGGCTAATACTCCTCCCATGATAAACATATTGATAACAGAGAACAATACATTTAATGATGAAGTGGTTAATATTCGCTCTATACGGCGATGATCATTAATGCGTTGCATAATATCCCCTGTCATCCTAACATCAAAAAAAGAAATTGGCAAATTCATTAATTTGATGAAAAAATCCGAAATCAGAGAAATATTGATTCGAGTGGAGAGATGCAACATAATCCAACCCCGGATGAGTTCTAAGCCTGTTCTCCCGGCAAAAAGAAACAATTGCGCAAACAGAATCAAATAGATAAAATGAATATTTTGATTTTGAATCCCAACATCTACAATACTTTGTGTCAGGAATGGAAAGATCAGCTGCAATAAACTGCTCGCTAATAGACCAATGCTTAATTGCAATAATAACGATTTGTATCGCAATACGTATTGAGACAGTAAATTGAATCCAATCCCTTTGTTTTCTTCAGCTTCGAATTCATTTTGAAAGAATTTTGGAGTGGCTTCAAGTAGTAAGACGATACCTTCCTGAGTGGTCTCATCTGCATTATTGCCTATCCAAAATTTTATAAACTCTTTTTCGTTGTATTCTATTAGCCCGAAACTGGGATCCGAAATAAAGTACTTCCCTCTTTTTATTTTGTAAAGCACTACATAATGCTCCTTGTTCCAATGCAAAATACAGGGTAATGGTGCTTCTTCTAAACTTTTTAGATTGAGTTTCACACCCAGGGTTCTAAAACCTACTTTCTCTGCTGCATCGCTCAAAAACAACAGATTACTTCCTTCACGGGTGGTTTCGCTAAAATCGCGTAACTCTTGAATGTTTATGGTCTTGCCATAATGCTTGGATATTATTTTTAAACAGGTTGGGCCACAGTCTTTATTATCTGCTTGCTTGTAGTTGGGGAATTTTTTCAATGTAAGACTTTATTATTTTGAAAGCAATTTAATACAATTATTTCACATATCTTATTGTAAAAAAATAGAGAGAAAATAAATTTTCTCTCTATTAAAATTCAGAATAAAAAATTTAGTTAATATCCCAATTATTCGGAGACAATTGGGACTTTATGCTAAATTCTAATTAACACGGAACAACATTTGCGCGTATATCATAGCATATCGCTTCAGGATCATAACCTCCAGACACTTTTTTTTGCTCATTTTTAGTCAACTTCTGAGCTCCTTCTAATTTTAAAATGTTTTTTAACATGATTATAGTTTTTTAAAAAATTGATTAATACCCCAATCATTTAGAGACACTTGGGGTTTGCGTCAAAAGCTTTAATAAAGAGAAAAGCCAAATCCCATTTCCTTTTATTAAAACAAAAATAGAAATGTTTACCAGCAAGCACATACATCATCTACACGCAAACAACCTTTGTCACAGTACTCTTTAGGGTAGTACCCTCCATTAATTTTCTTTTGCTCTTTTTTAGTTAATTTTTGAGCACCTTCTAATTTTAAAATGTTTTTTAACATGATAATAGTTTTTAAAAAATTGATTAATACCCCAATCATTTTAAGACACCTGGGGTTTGTGTCATACATTCTCTTATTTAAAGAAGAAGCGAAATAAATACCTCTCCTTAAGGTTCAAGACAATACCAGCATGTCCCATTCATACAACATTGACCCGTTGGGCATAAATGAGTTGCATCACAAAATATCCTGCCTCCATTAATTGATTTTTGCTCATTTTTAGTTAATTTTTGAGCGCCTTCTAATTTCAAAATATTTTTTAACATGATAATAGTTTTAAATATTTGGTTAATCCCCCAATCATTTTAAGACACTTGGGGTTTGTGTTTATAATTTAAAAACAGGAAATAGAAATTTCTATTTCCTGCGTTCAAATGCAAAAAATATTATAGCAATTATATCACTGACAATAATTTATTAGCACTCGACATAACTGTTTAATCTGCAAAGATTGGTATAGCGACAATCATTTACACATTTTGACCCTGTTGGACAATACTGGTCATCAATACAAGCCAAACCACCCTTAATACTTTTTTGCTCATTTTTAGTTAATTTTTGAGCACCTTCTAATTTTAAAATGTTTTTTAACATAATTATAGTTTTAAATATTTCAGTTAATACCCCAACCATTTAAAGACACTTGGAGCTTGTGTCTATCCTTGCAAGAATATTATTATATATTTTATGCCCGAACTAAAGTATCTGCTTCTAAAATTTCCACTTCTTCCGAAAAGTCATTTATAAAATATTTTAATTCACTGATGTCATATTCATTGGGAAATAAATTGTCATTAATGATTTTTACAGGCGTATAATTGAATTCATTTTCTAAACACCATTGGTATTGTTTTTCAATTTGAAGATTTACTTTCATGCCAATCGTTTTAACTTGCCATTTACTTTGCCAAGCCTCTAATCCTATTTTCCTAATATGCCAATCAGATATGGCTTCTTCTGACCGATCCGGTTTAGAAAAATGAATCTCCAAAAGACTTTCTACAACTGTTTTATATGGATTCTCATCGTTTTCTGGATTAACATTAAACAATACATTTAGAAAAACCCTTTCCGGATATTTGGAAACCAGTTCGAATGCATCTTGAAAAGCTTTATGACAATGACCACAACTCGGACTTAGAAACAGACTCAATCTTACTTCGGCCATAGGATTCCCAAAATTCATTCCCTCTAGTTTGTCGAATCCTATTAGTACGGGTACTTCTTTTGACAAATATGCAAACAGATTATAATTTCGCTTAAACTTCTTTAATTCGCTATTATTTTTTTCCATTTCATATTTAGATTTCAAAAGACCTCTAATCCAAAACCAAAGTGTGGAAACAGAAATAAAGGTAAGCCCATAGAAAAACAAATTAGGGAAATCAAATAGAAACCCGGAAAGAAAAGTCAAAGCAAATAAGGTCCCTTGTAAAAAAATCACAAAGGATACCGCTAAACAAAGTAAACACCATTTTTTTAATTGCACTTTTTGGATCCAGATAGAATATCCTAACAAAGGGAATGATACCAAACTTAGCAAACCTACAATTTGAGACGAAACAGGTAATAAAAAGATTGAAATAATATTTACGCCAAAAAATAGTAAAGGCAAATCTGAAAAACTAACCCATTTATTAATCTCCGATTTATTTGACTTAATAACAGCATCACAAGAACTATTAGCATTACTATTACAAAATTTGGAAACGATTTCATTTTTTATTCCAAGTTTCTCCTGAACAATAAACACACTAAACACTAATCCAATTATTGAAAGAACCAAAAAACCAAAATCTATTAAAGTATAGTTATTTCTTATTGTCGCGTATCCTAACAATCCAATAATAATCAAACTATATTTTATCCATTCAGTATTAAATACAATACTTTTTTCAAAAGTGATGCCATCGGGTTCAATTGCAATTATTACTCCATCCCAACCTATCATAAAATCGGCAAAAGACAAACTTATAGTATTCCCTTCTTTAGTCTCAATATGAATCGTTTCCTTATCCTTAATCACCAAGACCATTTCGTCAGTATAGGAGGCTAAGAAAGAATCCGGTAATTCCAATAATTGCTCTTTCGGGATTTTTAAAGCAACATTCTCTATAGATAGCATATCCAGAGAATCTGTAATAGCATAAATACTAGGATAATTTGGGTGTGACAAAAAAAACTCTTCAAAGGATTCTTTGACATTTAAATAATTGCTCAAATCGAGATACTTATTAACTAATTTTATCATGTGGCTGAATTAAATTTTATAAAACTACAGGACAAATATTATTAATGTTTCTTTCAAAAAAATCAAGTGAATGCACATTTTAAAAATTATTGCACCTATAATTTATAAATTGTTTAGAAATCAATAGTGATTTAAATAATTGATTTACAAGTATTTAATCATTTAAAAATGGTTAAATTAATCAACAAACCTAAATCTAAATAACCGTTTGCTCTTTTATCTAAATTTGAAACCCTAACAAATAAAAAGTAAAAGAAATGAAACCTATTAAATTGAAGTTTGATGATTTTAAAAAAAACGAGCTCGTAAAAGAAAATAAAAGAATGATTACCGGAGGGGCATTTACAGAAGAAAAAAATATCCAAAGTTTGTACTTAGAATCTACAATAGATCCACCTAAAATAGAAAAACCAATGGGGCAATCTTAAGAAGAAATTTCTTATTAATTCTGGTTTTTTATAAATTTTTCCTCTTCCAATCTTTTAGTAAACTGAATTGGTGTAACACCAGTTCTTTTACTAAAAGATTTGGTAAAAGAAACTGCATTTTTAAATCCTACACTTTCTGCTAGAGCTTGTGTTGAATATTTTCTATACTTCGAATCTGTCATTAATTTTCTAATAACATAATTAATTTTTAACTCATTTGAATATTCACTAAAAGATTTACCAAATCTCTTATTCACTACATATGATAGATAACTCGTATTTGTTTTGATTTTTTTGGCTACCGATTGCTGAGTGAAATCAGTATTTAAATAATAAAGCTTGTTCTCTAATCCTTTTAATTTTCCGAATATTTCTTCTTCTTTTTCAAAATCTAGTGTTAATTTTAGATTTCCTTTTATGACTTTTTCATCTAAATTTGAGCTAACTGAAACCTCCGCAACTTGATTATTTAATTCTAGTTTTAATTTAAAATCCTCAATTAAAGCATTTACTTTTTTATCTGCTTCTTTTTTCCTTTTAACACTTTTTGCGTACAAGCCAATCAAAATAAAAAATAATCCTGCAAAAAATAAAATTATAAATTTATAAAACCAGACCTTCTTCTTATTTATTCGATGAATATTTTCCATCTCCTTTTTAACATTTACGTTTCCCAATCTGAAGTTTACTTCTAATACTTGATCATTGAGTTTCGACTGAATTTTCTCAAATTTATTTAAGTATAATTCGGAGTACTTTAAAGCATTTATTGGGTTTTTATATATTGAATAAATTTTAGCTTGATAATAATTAGAGTAAGCATAATATAAATCATAATCTTTGCTTATTTTATATATTGAATCTACTTTTTGAAAAAATAACAAAGCCTTATCGTATTTTTTAAGCTCAAAAAACAAATTACCTAAATTATAACTAGCTGATAAATAGCCAGATCTTAAATAATTTTCTTGACTAATTAACAATATATCATAATATGTTTTTTCAGCAGTTATAAAATCTTTCTTTAAGTATGAAATATTACCTAAACTTATTTTACAATTTATTTTTGTAATTGGATAATTTTTAGAATATAAAATTGCTCTATCATAGTGCAATTTTGCAGAATCAAGAAAATTTGTCAATAATCTATTCTCAGTATATGCTTTTTGATAACAATTTCCTAGGTAATAATTAATGTTGCTTTTGTAATTGGCGAATTTATCCTTAGAAAATAAATTTCTATTTTTATTAGTCATTCTGTCTGATTCTTTTAAAGAAACTATTGCGGATTTAATATTTCCAACTTCTGTTAGGATTAAAGCAATATTCATATTGAATTTTACAATTTGTATTTGATCACCCTCCTCTTTAGAAATAAACAATCCGCTTTGAAACTTATCTAAAGCATTCTTCAAATTATTCTGGTTCCAATCAATAAGCCCTCCATAATTAAGTATATTAGCTTTTAATATCCGTTTTTCTTTGGAGGGCTTAACTTTATCTAAAAATAAAAAAGCCTGTTTGTATAATTGATTCGATTTAACACTATCAGCTTTGAGTTGGGATAAATAAGACATTGCAGCACTTGCAAAAGCTTTGTGACTGTAATTTTTTGATTGCTTTATTTTATTTGCATAAATAAAAGCTCTATCAATATTTGAATTTGTCAACGATCTAACTCTATCCTGTAAAATGAGATATTCTTCATTAGACAAATTTTTCTCCTTTTGTGAGAAACCAATGTCTGAAATAAAAAAAAAGAGGCAGCAAAGAAGAAACTTCATTGATATATTATTTTGAATAACAGTTAGGAATTAAACAAATGTATATTATAAGAAATTACAATCAAAACAATACGTTTAATATGAATACGCCAAAATTACAATATTTAAGATTTCCTCAAGATGCCTATAAAAAGTACTATTTTTTTTAAATAAGCACAGGGATTGAAAAAATATAACATTTTATCCGTGTTTTGTTATATTTCTTTATGTAAATTTGTCACATTAAAATCCATTAACTATGAAACCAGATTTATTTCAAGCTCCCGATTATTACTTATTAGACGATCTATTGTCTGAAGAACATAAATTAGTTCGTGATTCTGCCCGTGCCTGGGTAAAACGCGAAGTATCCCCAATTATTGAAGAATATGCTCAAAAAGCCGAATTCCCGAAACAAATTGTAAAAGGATTAGGTGAGATTGGTGGTTTTGGTCCTTATATACCGATAGAATACGGTGGCGCAGGATTGGATCAAATTTCTTATGGATTAATCATGCAGGAAATTGAGCGTGGTGATTCTGGTGTACGTTCTACCTCATCAGTACAGTCTTCCTTGGTAATGTACCCTATTTGGAAGTACGGAAATGAAGAGCAAAGAATGAAATACTTACCTAAATTGGCAACTGGTGAATTCATGGGTTGTTTTGGTTTGACTGAACCTAATTATGGTTCAGATCCTGGAAGTATGATTACCAACTTTAAAGATATGGGTGACCATTATTTATTGAATGGTGCCAAAATGTGGATTTCGAATGCTCCTTTCGCAGATATCGCTGTTGTTTGGGCAAAAAATGAAGAAGGAAGAATTCATGGTTTGATCGTAGAAAGAGGAATGGAAGGTTTTACCACTCCAGAAACACATAACAAATGGTCACTTCGCGCGTCTTCTACAGGCGAGTTGATTTTTGACAACGTAAAAGTGCCTAAAGCAAATTTATTACCTAACAAATCGGGATTAGGAGCGCCACTAGGATGTCTTGACTCTGCGCGTTATGGAATTGCCTGGGGTGCTATCGGAGCTGCGATGGATTGTTATGACACAGCATTGCGTTATGCCAAAGAAAGAATCCAGTTTGGAAAACCAATTGCCGGAACACAATTACAACAAAAGAAATTGGCTGAGATGATTACCGAAATTACCAAAGCGCAATTACTTACTTGGCGTTTAGGTGTTTTGAGAAATGAAGGGAAAGCAACAACTGCACAAATCTCAATGGCTAAAAGAAATAATGTTGACATGGCAATTAATATTGCCCGTGAAGCCCGACAAATGCTAGGCGGAATGGGGATTACCGGAGAATATTCTATCATGAGACATATGATGAATTTAGAATCGGTGATTACATACGAAGGAACACACGATATTCATTTATTGATCACAGGAATGGATGTTACTGGAATTCCTGCTTTTAAATAAAATTAAGAAATACCATAGCGTATTTACAAATTAACAACAAAAGCTTCTTGGAAACAGGAAGCTTTTTTACTTTTGCAAAAAAATTGATATGAACATTGAAATAATCAACAATAGGATCCAACCTCAAAAAGACCTATTATTACAACATCCGTTATATAAAAAAGTACAAAACATCGAGGATTTAAGATGTTTTTTAGAAAACCATGTTTATGCGGTTTGGGATTTCATGTCCTTATTAAAAGCGTTACAAACCAAATTAACGTGTACATCAACACCTTGGTTTGCTACTCAAAACCCTGAAACAAGATATCTGATAAACGAAATTGTCCTTGCCGAAGAAAGCGATTTAACAATAGATGGCCGTCGCCAAAGTCATTACGAAATGTATATCGAGGCAATGGAGGCTTGTGGTGCAAACACAAAAGAAATCGAGCATTTTTTATCTGAAGTCCATTCACTTCATAATATATTTGTTGCTATCAAACAGAGCAACTTACACCCTAAAGTCAAAGCCTTTTTGAACTTCACTTTTACGGTGATTGAAGAAGGTAAACCACACGAAATTGCCGCGGCTTTTACCTTTGGCAGAGAAGACCTGATCCCGAGTATGTTTACCCAAATCCTAAAAAACTTCCAGGCAAATTTCCCTGAAACCGATTTGAGTAAGCTGATTTACTATTTTGAAAGACACATCGAATTGGACGCAGACGAACATGGTCCGATGGCAATGAAAATGATAACTGAATTGTGCGGAACAGATGCTAAAAAATGGAAGGAAGCAGAAGAAATTTCCGTCTTGGCTTTAAAAAAACGCATTGAACTATGGGACGCAATAGAAGAGCAAATTCACGAGCAACATTTAACCACAACATAATGGAGTAATTGAAAAATCCCCGTTTCCAGCTATAAACTGAAAAACAGGGATTTTTTTTACTATTTTTTTTTAATAAAATATGCAATTAATGTTCTGGGGCTAACTCTAGCTCTAATCCGTCCAAACTTTCCGTAATAGGAATTTGGCAACCCAAACGACTATTTGGCTTGACGTAAAAAGCTTCTGAAAGCATCGCTTCCTCATCATCTCCCATTTCCGGTAATGCCACATCATTGAGAACATAACACTGACAAGAAGCACACATGGCCATTCCGCCGCAAGTGCCTTCTACAGGCAACTCATAAGCTTTACATAATTCCATGATATTCATGGCCATATCCGTAGGAGCTTGTAACTCATGAACTACTCCTTCACGGTCTTTAATCTTTATTAAAACGTCCATTCTAAACTAATTGTTTTTTTTAATGTATTGATTAAAAGCTATACTTTCGGTACTAAACCGAACGCATATTCTTTATCATCTCCCTTTTTATGTATTTTTAAGCCAACAATTTTATTTTTTTCAATCAATAAGGTATATTGTATGCTAGTGGAAAAATAATTCCCGTCTGATTGAAATACTAACATTCCTTCATAAGTCGTATTTAAAACCCCTTTTTCATCTGTTCGTGTCAAAATCATTCTAGGTGAAGCCAATTCAGCTGAATTATACCCATTTTTATCGGAAAATTTAGCTTTCCCTCCACATAAACCATATAAAAAGCTATTATTTACAATCTTTAAAGCGCCTTCCGTGTTAGCAGAAATAATAATAGCGGGCTTAAAAATAACATCAGACCACTCATCACCTTGTCCTTCCCAAGCTTTAGATACATAAAAATTCTCCGACTCTTGTTGACTATATACTGCAGAGAAAAACAATAATAAAATAACTAGTTTGTAATATTTCTTCATGTCATATATTTTTTAAAGTTCATAACAAATATATACTAATTCTTTTGCACTTAACTGTTTAAAAATTCATTAATTATCACAATTTTTTGTATATTTTGTCGCTAAATCGCATTATTTTAATTATCTAATAAATCTATACAATCTTTCCTATTTAATGGCATATTTCCAAAAAACAATTTTATCAGCTTTCACCAACTTCAAATACCTTACAAATGAACATAACCAAGCGATTACTTAATCTGCACGCAAAAGAGAATTTATCAAAATAACAAACCACTCTTTCTATAAATTATAAACTCAGACCAATTTAAACTTTAAGACACGTTTTACAAGATATTGACAACCGTTTCTATTTGTGGCGCGAACTTTTTGATAGTAGTTTCAACACCTGCTCTTAGTGTCATTTGATTTACACTACAGCTGATACAGGCACCTTCGAGCCTCACCTTTACATGTTTATCATCTTCGATTGAGATTAAGGTAATATCACCACCATCTGATTTTAAAAAAGGTCTTATTTCTTCAAGCGCTTTTTGAACATTACTTGTTAATTCTTCTGTTGTCATTTTTTTTTAAAATTGAAGATTTAAAAAATATTAATTAGAAAATAGGCTAACCCCACTCTTTAAATTAACTGATTATTTTTTCACAGATGAACAACCTGCCATGGTAGTTATTTTGATAACTTCTGTGGCTGGTAAATTTTCATTTCTGTCAACTACTTCTCGCACTACGTTTCTTGTCACTTCCTCGAAAATTGTCTCAATTACAGAGGCGGTTTGCATTGCTGCCGGACGCCCGTAATCTCCTGCTTCACGGATAGACTGCACAATTGGCACTTCTCCCAGGAATGAAACCCCAAGATCTTCAGCCAAGTTTTTAGCCCCTTCTTTTCCAAAGATATAATATTTGTTTTCAGGCAATTCCTCCGGAGTAAAATAAGCCATATTTTCAATAATCCCAAGAACGGGAACATTAATAGCTTCAGACAGGAACATAGAAACTCCTTTTTTGGCATCTGCCAAAGCTACCGCTTGCGGCGTACTCACAACAACAGCCCCCGTTACTGGCAATGATTGCATGATTGATAGATGAATATCCCCTGTTCCTGGAGGCAAATCGATTAACATAAAATCCAATTCTCCCCAATCTGCATCAAAAATCATCTGATTCAGCGCTTTAGAAGCCATCGGGCCTCTCCATATTACAGCTTGACTCGGTGAAGTAAAGAATCCTATTGATAGCATTTTAATCCCATAACTTTCGACAGGTTTCATTTTTGATTTTCCGTCTACCATAATCGAAATCGGTTTCTCGTTTTCAACATCAAACATGATTGGCATTGACGGACCATAAATATCGGCATCCAAAATCCCTACTGAAAATCCCATTTTAGCAAGTGTTACCGCCAAATTTGCCGTTACTGTAGATTTACCTACGCCACCTTTTCCAGAAGCAACCGCTATAATATTTTTTATTCCCGGTATTGATTTTCCTTTAATTTCGTTTTTCTCAGGAACTTCAACTTTAATATTAACTTTGATTTTGGCATCCGGTGAAACCAAATCCAAAATTGTTTTTTTGATATCGTCTTCAGCACGTTTTTTTAAGTGCAGTGCCGGAGTGTGTAACACTAAATCTACAACTACTTCATCGCCAAATGTGATTACGTTTGTTACGGCACCACTTTCAATCATATTTTTGCCTTCCCCAGCTATCGTTATTGTTTCTAAAGCTTTAAGAATATCTTTTCTATCTAATTTCATTATAAAAAGTTTATAGTTTAATGTTTTATTTAAACGCTATTTTTATTTAAACTAATTTAAATTCTAAGGTTTCGAGAGCAAAGATACTATGAAAAGTTCTTATTATAAAGGTTTTGAATTGGATTTATTAATAGAAGAATCGATGATGGCTATCCCATATTTTATGC
>Ga0137355_1000100_pt1 | contig 13274 bp, 10 predicted proteins | sample EasRivERMLT800_2_FD_104763 | JGI IMG/M metagenome (GOLD analysis project Ga0137355, IMG submission 104763) | Soil microbial communities from meander-bound floodplain in the East River, Colorado, USA - East River MetaG ERMLT800_2 | ecosystem: Environmental > Terrestrial > Soil > Floodplain ... | reverse complement strand
TATGGGCAAACTTGGTGTCAACTGATTTACAAAAGACTTCTAAATTTTATACGGATTTAGGCTTTAAAGCAAATGGAGATTGCAACACGAAAGAATCGGCCAGCTTTTTATTTGGAAAGGATAATTTTGTAATCAACTTTTTTACCAAAGAAAGACTTGCAAATGATGTAAATGGTAATCTAAAAAATCCTGAACAGGAAAATGAGATTCTGTTCTCGCTTTCTGCGGAAACTAAAGAAGACGTTGACAAATGGTTTGAGAAAGTAAAAGCAATAGGTGGAAGAATTTTTTCTGAGCCACAAAAATACGAACAAGGTTATACCTTTGGTTTCGCTGACCCTGACGGTCATAAATTCAATATTTTATACTGGCCCGGAATGTAAAACCAGCAGGTAACAGCCAGATTTTCATTGGACTCGGAGAGCCAACAATGAAACTCGTGTTGAACGGAATCGGAGGTAGTGTAAAAGGAGTTTTTATTATAGTTTAAATCCCATATATTTACTTTCTGATTAACTAAAATTGGATTCGTTTGGAGGTTTTTAGACGGACCGATATTAGCAGTAAGACTTTTGAGACGGAAACTATAAAAAAGTAATATTAGAAATGATCTTTAACCTAAAAAATAATATTGACAAATTCGGAACGATTGGGCTTTTTCTAACAGCAATTTTTTCGCCTTGTTGTTTTCCTCTTTTTGCTTTTGGAGCTTCTGCGCTTGGCTTAGGGAGTTTTGAATTATTTGGTGGTTGGACCATGTGGGTTTTTCAAGCAATGGTTTTAATTTCAATTGGAGGGCTTTACATTTCTTACCGAAAACATATTTGCCTTTATCCTTTAATGATGGCAATTCCGAGTGGTGTAACAATTTTTTATGCTTATCATTTCAGTAAACTTGAAAACTCAACTTACCTAATTTACGCAGGAATGTTTGGGCTTTTTATAGCAACTGCTGTAAATTATTATCGCAACAAACTGCATGGAAATTGTAAGACATGTGCACTATATGAAGGAAAAAAAGTAGAATTAGAATCAACTATTACATGCCCAAATTGCGGTCATAAAAAAACAGAAATGATGCCTACAAATGCCTGTGAATTTTTTTATGAATGTGAAAATTGCAAAACAAGATTGCGCCCACTCAATGGAGACTGTTGCGTGTATTGCAGTTACGGAACTGTGAAATGTCCGCCAATTCAAGTTGGTTCAGGTTGTTGTTAATTATAGTCCTATCGCTAACAGGTACTATCTTAATGGCAGACACGAATATGAAACCTACTTTGAACGGAACAGGAGGTAGTTAAAAAGAGAAATAATTGTAGTTTGAATCCTGTATATTTACCTTCCAATTAATGAAATAAAGTTCGTCTGGAGGTTTTTATACGAACTGCGGTTAGCGGTATTTTGTCTGAAAGAAAAACTATGAGTAGAATAAAAAAAAATACGAGGTCATAAAAAAATGCAGAAAAAGATTCAGAATTGGATTAAGCTAAATATGACTATTAATATCGGTGGCTTTTTGGTTAGTAAATGTTGTTATGCTCTATTATAAATGCTTTGTGGTTCTGTTTTTTGTCTAAATTGGTATGATATATCCAAAACATCACTCTAAAAAAATAAAATAGTATGGACGTAAGTACACTAAACCAGACTGAAGCTTGGGTAATCGCTCTCCTGCTTTTTATATTAATGCTTATTTCAAGCTTTATTGGAAAACTCACGGGAAATTATATTCGGAATAAAAAGCACACAGAAGAAAAATTAACTGAAACTTCAGGGCTCATTGCATTGCTTTTTTTCTTACTGGCATTTACATTTGGCATGAGTGGTGATCGTTACGATTCGCGAAGAAAAATTGTTGTCGAAGAGGCAAATGACATTGGTACTGCCATATTGCGAAGCGATTTATATCCTGATTCAACAAGAACTTTATTCCGTAAAGATTTTAAGGAATATGTGGAAACAAGAATATCCTATTTTCAAGTGGGTGCAGACGTAAAAGGAATTTTAAAGGCCGACAGTTTATCTCAGGTGATTTCCTCGAAATTGTGGAAGCGCGCAAGCAACCTGTCTAAAGACCCTGCCAACCTAGCTGCTACCCAACAGATGATCCCCGCTTTAAACGCCATGATTGATATAACCACCTCTCGTCTTGCCGGAGAGAAAGCAAAGGTTCCCCAAAGCATTTTAATCATGTTATTTTTTCTGGCGCTGATAAGCGCATTTTACGGCGGTTATTATGAAGGCCGCAAAGGCAGAATTGACTGGTTAGTCCAAATCGGATTTTGTCTTTTGGTGTCGTTAGTTGTTTTATTTACGTTAGATTTGGACAGGCCTCGAAGAGGCTTCGTAAACTTGGACTCGCCAAATCAGACCATAATAGATTTGAGGAAGAATTTTGAGTGATTTTTTCCCTGAAGATAACATAAAGGCAAATCCAGAAAAAATTTACATACCCGGCAAAGTCTCATGACTTTGCTTTTTTTTAAAATTCTTAAAAAGATCTAAACGTAATAAGATCCTGTGACTGGAGTTCGTTTGTCCATGTTATTTGTTGCTTGATTGCATCGAGTACCTATTTAAAATGTTATCCAATCGTAGCGTTTGCAACGCGGTTAGCAACAAGAATACTGTATTTTACACTTGGGCCGCTAGTGCCAAAAAGAGTTTTAATTGTAGTTTAAATCCCATATATTTGCTTCATAATTAACAAAATTGAGTTCGTCTGGAGGTTTTTAGTCGAACTGATGTTATGCCGCATTTTATGAAACGATACAACAATGGACAGATATAAAGAAACATTTGAAACTTGGAACAAAGTTGCTTCACTATATGAAGACAAGTTTATGGACTTAGACTTATACAATGACACTTACGATTTTATCTGCAATTCAATTATTAAAGACAATGCAAAAATTTTAGAAATAGGTTGTGGTCCCGGAAACATTACAAAGTATCTTTTATCGAAAAGACCAGACTTTGATATTTTCGGAATTGACATCGCACCAAATATGATAGAACTTGCTAAAAAAAATAATCCGAAAGCAAAATTCGCCATAATGCACAGCAGACAAATTGACAACACAAAAACAAAATATGACGGGATAGTTTGTGGTTTTTGTTTACCCTATTTATCACAGAATGACAGCATGAAGCTTATTACTGACTGTTGCAAATTACTGAATGAAAATGGACTGATATATTTAAGTTTCGTAGAAGGCGACCCGAAAAAATCTGATTTTCAAGTTGGTAGTAGTGGCGACAGAAGTTATTTCTATTTCCATAATTTAAACGACCTGAAAACGCAACTTGTTGAAAGTAATTTTGACGAACTTAAAATATTTAAAGTAGAGTATAAAAAATCAGAAACCGAAATTGACTTTCATACAATAGTAACTGCGAGGAAAAAAACGACCTCATAACATCAGTAGCCGTCGCGCAACCGCCGAAAAAAATCTAAATCTTTAGAAAACTAAGAAACAACCTCGTTTAAGTCTTTTTAAATGAGGTTTGTTTTTGAGGTTACCGGATTTGTTGACTGAAATGAGAATATATAGAAAAAAGATGCTGATGAGGTGTCTTTTTTTTTACATAATATTACTATCTTTAATACACTGATAAAGAACAAGTTATTGATTGTAGCCCAACTCGAGTTGAATGTATACAATAAAAATAAACAGATATACTCAGTTTTGATTCAAAAAACTGAGTACATAAACAAGTTAACGGTCATGCTATGACGATAATTCCTGTTACAATTATTACTATTTAAAGAGTAAATTTTAATAATATGAGAAAAATAATCGTCTTATCAATGATTACATTAGATGGAGTCATGCAAGCACCTGGCGGACCTGAGGAAGATACATCAGGCGGTTTTAAGTATGGCGGTTGGGTTGCACCTTATGGTGACGAAGTTGGTGGTAAGGTGGTGCAAAAAGAGCTGAAACAACCAGCAGATTATCTTTTGGGCAGGAAAACGTTTGATATTTGGGCCGACTATTGGCCTACACATGCGGACTTTTGGCCTGGCATCAATGATGGCACAAAATATGTCATGTCCAAGACCATTACAACCTCAAACTGGAAAAACACCGTATTTATTGAAAGTTTGGAAGATATCAAAAAACTCAAAAATTCAGAAGGTTCTGATATTCAAGTTTGGGGCAGCAGTAAACTTATTCAGCTGTTACTTAAGAATGATTTAGTGGACGAACTCAGGCTCAAAATTTACCCATTGACTCTTGGTACAGGAAAAAAGTTGTTTGACGATGGCGCGATTCCGGCAGCATTTACATTAACGGAGAGTTTGGTTACAACAACAGGAGTGATTATTGCCAACTACAAGCGAGCTGGGGAAGTCAAGACAGGTACTGTTGGAGTTTAAGGCGGTTAAGTTGTTAATAAAATTTACCCATAAAAATTCAAGTTATGGACAAGGCAAACAAGAAAGACAGATCTGGATTAACACCGTCTCAAATTGCGTGGGTGGTGAAAGATGTAGAGAAATCAAAAACCTTTTTTCAGGAAATGCTTGGCGTTACCAATTTTAGTCCAACAATTACCACTCGCTTAAAAGAGTATGACGGAACCTATTATGGGGAATCATCTGATGCAGAAAGCCTTGTTGCAATGACTTATGCAGCTGGGACATTTATTGAACTCATTCAGCCCATTTCAGGGAAAAGTATTTTTAAGGATTACATAGACAATAATCCAACAGGTGGAGTTCAACATATTGCATACAGCACACCCATTGCAAACCTTGAAAACGTAATTTCAGAGTTTGAGAACAATGGGTTTACTGTTATAAGTAGCTTCGATACGTCGATCGCTAAAATTGTATTCTTTGACACACGAGAGGATATAGGCGTTTTTACGGAAATCATGGGTATTACGAAAGAAGGTGAAGAGGCTGTTCAAGAAATGAAAATTGGCTTGGGACAGCAGTGAGTGGACTAATTGGGAACTAAGTAATATGAAAATGAAACAGTGTTTTTAAATCTATCACTTGACGACTTAGAGATATTAATCTCGAATTGATAAGAATTAAATATTACTAACAAGCAAAACAAATCATCATGGCACATGTATCCATTTATCTCAACTTCATGGGAAACGCTGAAGAAGCATTTAACTACTATAAGAAAGTATTCAAAACAGAATTTTCTTCTCCGCTAATGAGAATGAAAGACATTCCAGCTCAACCAGGCATGCCCGAACTTTCAGAAGCCGACAAGAACAAAGTGATGCATGTTGCATTGCCTATACTTGGCGGAACAGAAATTATGGCAACCGATATGCTTGAAAGCATGGGGCATAAATTGATTGAGGGTAATACTATAACAATCAGTTTAAATCCTGACACTAAAGCAGAAGCTGACCGCTTGTATAAAGAACTTTCTCAGGCTGGAACAGACAGTGTTGCACCCCACGATGAATTCTGGGGTTACTGGGGAACTTGCAAAGACAAATTCGGAACCAGCTGGATGTTTAATGTTTCAAGTCAACCCTCTTAATGAATAATCACTAAGTCAAAATCAATAATCATGGAAAATAATAGCGTATCATTACACCGAGTTCTTAAAGCATCACCCGAAAAAATGTATCGTGCATTTACTGATGCAACTGCAATGGCATCATGGATTCCACCATATGGTTTTTTATGTATTGTTCATAGCATGGATGTAAAACAAGGCGGGAACTACCGAATGTCTTTTATCAATTTTTCCACAGGAAATGGACACTCATTTGGCGGAACATACCTGGAATTGAAGCCGAATGAATTTATTAAATATACTGACCAATTTGAAGACCCGAATTTGACTGGTGAAATGGTCACTTCGGTTTGGCTCAAAAAGGTTTCTTGCGGCACAGAACTTAAAATTATTCAAGAAGGCATTCCTTCTGTTATACCAACAGAAATGTGTTATTTAGGTTGGCAGGAATCATTAGAGAAATTGGCAAAATTAGTTGAGCCGGAAATTCCGGATGCTTAAATCTTTTAGTGACTGTTTTTTTGTGTATCGCTATTTCAGGACGGGACACTTTTTTAAAATAAAAAACCCGAAACTTTCGTTTCGGGTTTTCTTTGCGGAGGAGAAAGAGGCTCCGATGCCTTTATAATGTTCCTAGTAAATACTAGGCTTGCGATATACTATTTAAGAACAGGGTCACCAATAGGGTCACTTACAAAGTTTTGATTTATAATCATGTAAAGGTAAGGAATAAGTATTTGATTGGATAAATTTAATGAAGAAAGTAAAAAACTCTTTATTTACAAGGGTTTCCAAAGGCCAAGCAATGTAAAATGACATTCTTCATTTCGTTTATAAGTGCAATATTTTGATGAAATTGTTCTTCTTTGAGTTCCAATAATAGCAACGCTTTGACTTCTTTTTGATGTTGCTCAAATTCCAAAAGCATTTCATCCACTTTTCGAGCAAAATCTTTCTTGAAATCGTGGATACGCAAAAATGGAATAATTGAGCCGCAAAGGGATTTGTGCCAAAATTTGGACTTCCATAGGGGCTATAGGCTAACCAATAAACGGTCTCGGCATCTTCTTCATTTTGAAAAACAATGACAAAACTATTTATAAAAGGTTCTTTCTGTGGTTTTCCACTATTCATTCCTTTATTGAGAATAAGATTCGGTTTTCTTTGTAATAAGTGTCTTTTTGATGGGTTTTGATAATAAAATTTAGCATGGCTTTGGAATTTTAAAGTTAGTTTTTCTTCTGTTTTTTCGTTTTTTATGAATGCTGAATTTGTCGAAACCGCCTTCCGTAAAATATTTCAAAAAAAGAAAAAAAGAAAAAAGAAAGTCGTTCACAAGTGGAGTTTTTTAAAAAAATGAGTTTTTTAGAAAAAATACTACCCGAACCGATTTATGATTTTGTATTGCGGATATTAGATTGAGGGTGGAGATTTTTTCTAAAACCCGGAGGGCTTGAACTTGTATTTTTTATAAAAGCGGAACTTACCTTTACTTTCTTTTATTTTTTTTACAATTGAGCAGGATGTCTCTTATTTGGATTTCATTTGATTTTTGACTTATTCCAATCGGAAGCAGTGTTTTGAAATTAATTGAAGGTGTGATGCGGAGTATTATCAAAAATCAAATACTGTACTTGCCGAGTGCGGTGGCAGCAGCGAGTGCAAGGGTATGGATTTTTATTGTCCGATTTGAAAGTATATGGACAATGAAAATCCATACTCTTGCTGGCTTTTTTTGTTTTTGTGGGTGCTTTAATTTAATTAAACATCAAATCCGCTCTTCTAAAAAGCACCTGCAAAAGCAAAATCAAATATTTCCTAGTGCGTTGGCAGAAGCGCGAGTAAGGGTATCGATTTTTTATTTGTGGATTGGGATGTTTGTGATTACTTTTCTTAGTGGCTTGATGCCCATTATTGTTTGAAGAAGGAAGGTTTGATTTTTGAAGGAAGATGTTATGGAAACGCTAGGCATTGAGCCAACGGAAAAGCAATGGACTACTCTGTTTCTGATAAATAAAAAATGATACTCTTGCTGGCTTTTTTTGGTTTTGCGGGTGCCGAAATGTAATTGTGAATGATGGATTTTAAATTATGAAAGAAAGTTTTATAAAAAAGCGAAGCACCTACAAAAGCAATGCAAATACTATCGATTTCACCGGTCCGCTGATAAAACAAGTTATAGTTTCTAAAAAAACGAGAACATCATCGATATAGAAAAGGTTCTATCGAAGCAGTGGTTTGGGGTTTGCAAATGAAGGTTTTTTGAGCGGCTGGTCGGTGCGATGGGAGCTGCTCAAAAAGTTGTCCTGGAGCAAACCCCTTGCGCTTTGGCCGGCGGGGCTGTTTTTACATAATGTGGCCTTATGGTTCATCCGTAAGCTTGAATAGGAGTAGGGTGTTTCTTTATGAACCATAAGGCCACATTATGTAAAACAGCTTGGGGATAGTTTTTGTTCTCCATTCCGAGGTGTTTCCGGTTTGCAAATAGGTTGTTGGAGATACAAAAACTATTGGAGCGTTAGCAAAGGATTGCCTACGTATCTCGTTTAGAGTTTTGTTAATCATTTTTATCAAGCTCCTTGACTCTTCTGCATAATCACTTCAATAAATAATTGATCCATATTGGTTTTGTAATTTCTTTTTTTGGTAAAATTCAAATGTTTTATACTACCAAGAGTAGGATTGTTTTCAATTTTGTTTAGTAAGGCTAAGCAACCATTAAAAGAACCTTCTAAAGAAAAAATATAGCTGGTGACAACAAATCCTTTTTCGGTGGTGATTTGGGGTTCTTTAAAATCTGTAATTTTCAGATGGTAAGTATCACTGTAGGTGTTTAATTGCTTCAATAAATCGTTTTGAAAAGATTCCGAAGTGGTTATGTTGTATTGAGATAGTACCAAATCCAATTGCTTTTCTTTTTGGCGTAATTGGTGTGCCAACTTTGGAGTAATACTGTTATCCGTAATCATTTCATTTTTGGAATGGTACTCATTGTAATACATTACCGTATTCGAAATGGCAAAAGAATAGCAAAAGTATAACGTTAAGAAAAAACCCAAAATCAGAATTTTATTTTTCCTGTTCAGTATCATTTTATTTCAATGTTAGTTTAATGGAAAATTCCGTTTCATTGACATCGTTTTTTCCAAAGCGGGTGATTACGACCTGATCAATCCATTTTAATTGTTCTATTGTTTCGATCCAATGGGTAAAGGCTTTGTTGTCTATTGTTGTTCCGGAAAGAGTAATAATTTTTTCTAGGGTTACAATAGGCTCTTCGACCTTAATCTTTTTTTCTAAAGGATGATAAATCAATTCGGTGAGCAAAACAGACTGCGGAATTTTCTTCGTGATTTCATTAATAACAAGCGAACTTTGCGATGTTGCTATAGTTAAAATGTTTTTTACTTTTTGTTCTTTGGATTGAACTCTTTCTTTTGTTTTAGCCACTTCTTCTACCGAGGATTTGCTCAACAAAAGGCTTTCAGATGTTTCTTCGGCAAGTTTGTAATAATGTGTAAAAGCGAAAAAGTTAATTAGTAAAATCGTTAGTAATACGCCGATAATTATCTTTAATCCTTTTGAAAATAAACTTTTTTGAATGTAATTTTCATAAAGCTGGTAGCTATAATTTATACTGTTTCCGGTATTAATAGTGCCATTTAATAATAAGCGTAAAATTCCCGAAAAGGCCAAGATATGGCTGTTTTTTAAGACAAGTCCGTTGATGTTGTAATTGGTACTAAAGTCAGCAACAGTTATTGAGATCGTTTGATTTTCTTCATGCAAGGAAATGGATTGATGATTCGTAAACAATTCCTTTTCGTTGGTATAATTTGTTAGTTCAACAACAGAACAAACGCCAAGACTTATGCCAGCAATGTAAATTCCTTGCTTATGGTACTTGGATAAAAGTTCATCCACATAGATTCTTCGGCTAATAGCGATAATGGATTTGGTTTTTAAACGCCAGATTTCAAAATAGAAATCATCCCAATTGGTATTGGGAAATGCTTTATGCAGCAGTTTTTCATCAGTAACATCTATAGCTGTAATTTCTTTCTGGATAACCTGATTGGTATTAATAATTATAAAAAAAGGAAGAGTTCTGTCCCATTTTTTAGGTAATATTTCAGAATAAGAAATTTTGTCTTTTTTAGCAATCACCAATTCTTCTTTTTTCTTTTCAACTAACAAGACGGCAATCATTTCTTCATTATTCAAAGAAAAGTGTTCAATGCCAATGTATTGTTTGCCAAGTAAAAGAGAGGTTAAAGAATATAGAAACATTAGTAGAGAACGGTAGGTTTAATTAATACAGTTAATTTTTTATTAGAGGCTTCATGACTTCTAGAACTAAATAACCATTTAAGAATAGGAATTCTAGATAATAATGGAACACCGGTACTCGAGTCGCTTTTCATGGATTCTTCGAGACCTCCCAGTACAATTAAATCTTGGTCTTTTACACGAATGATAGAAGTAAATTCTCTTGAAAACATTCCTGGAGGAGCATTCTTGTCAATTTTAACACCATTGAATCGAGATTGTATCACTTTAATATCCATCGTTATATCTCCGTTTCCAGAAACTAAGGGCATTATTGTAACGGATAAATCTGCATCGATGGGTTGGTAATTTTTCACTTCAGAAGTTTGTGGAATCTGAGAGCCATAAAAGTTCTGATTTGTAACAATGTAATATGTAGTTTCTCCAATTGATAAAAAAGCTTTATGTCCATTCAGAGTTGATAATTTTGGGGAGGAACGTACCTTTAAATTTCCGTTTCTTTCCATTGCTTTAAGACTCACATAAAAATTAGGGCCTACACTTCCTATATTTGAGAAACCAAAATTGTTAATTATTTTATTTATGGTTTCTGCTCCCAATGCTATGTCGACTGCCGGAAAGACTGTTCCTTGGGTTGTTACTGGCTTATCGCTTATTCCCGCATTAATTCCTGTTTCTATAATAGCGTCTGCATTTACTTCCACAAGCATCACTTCAATTAATATAACAGGAACTGCTTTGTCTATATGCTTTAAGAAAGATTCAAAACGGTTAATATTGGTTTCAGGACCATTGATTAGAAAACTATTTAATTCTTTATCAATTTTAATATCTAAATCCTTTTTTATTTCATCAGGGATGATGGTCAAAATAGATTCGGAAGCACCGCTGCCACCAGATGATGTGTTATTAGTTTGCTGTTGATAATTGGATGTGTTTTTATTATCGGATAAACTAGTGTTATAATTGTTGTAATTGCTATTATTATTCAGTCTTCCAGCACTTCTTCCTTCTTTAGAAGGATCACTTAATAGTTCAATAGAACGATGTAATAAGGGAATTGATTTTATATTTCTAACCATCAATTGATTTTTGGTGCCAAAATAATAAATAGTGCCGCTTTTCATGAAAGAATAGTTTGTTCCAGTAGAAGAAGAAGGGGCATCATTGTTATATTGTGATTGGTTATTTGTTGATACTTTGTTTTCGAACTTATTTTCAAAAAGCTTTACCAAAAGTGCATCAAAAGTAATATTTTTGGCTTTAACAGTGGCATTTCCTGCACTTTCTAATGGGCTTGAAATGAACATATCAATGTCTAATTCATGCCCAATGTCATAAACAATACTGGAAATAGGTGTGTTTTCGAAATCAACATCCAATATCTTTTTATCAGCATCAACCACAGTAAAAAAAAAGTTTGATTTTCTGGAGCGTTGCGATTTGTTTTGTCGAACGGCTACTGTATTGTTTTCAGGGGAATAGTTTCCTTCCAATTGATCAAAAATATAGAAGTTGTCCCTTGATTTTGTGACGTTCAAATTATTTGCAAAAGCTAATTTGTTTAATGCGGCATCAAAAGGCATACTTTTGATATAAACGGTTAGCAATTGGTTTTCCAGACCAGGGGCGAAAACTAGATTTTTTCCGCTGACATCCATTATTTTTTTGAAAACATCGTATAATTTATCCTCTTTTAAATCGAGAGAAAGCCAATCATTTGGCAAATCATATTTTATATCGATTTCTTTTGTAGGTTGCTTTTCGATTGGCTTTTCATATGATTTAATGGATAAGATATTACCTGTAAAATCAATAGTAAGATTGTATTCTTTGCAAAGAAAAACTAATAAATCGCTGACTGTTACATTTGTAAAATCATTAATAACATTTATTTGACTCAAATTTGGAGCAGCGCTTATGTTTAATTTGTGATTTTCGGCTATTGCTAATAAAAAGCTAGAAAGGGAAGCCTCTTTAACATTAATATTAATTTTTTCAGATAATCCTGGTGTATCTAGCTTTATTGCCTCCAGGTTGTTTTTAAGTTGTTGAATTCTATTTTCTTGACTAAAGGTAATTTGAAAAATAAATAAAATTAGAATAATGGTAATTTTTTTCATGAATGGGAACGAATTGAATCGGCTAATATAAGTTTTATTATAGGAGTAAGGAAAAAACTTCTTCTACAGAAGTGGTTCCATCTTTTATTAATGATAAGGCATTTTTCTTCAAAGTAAAAATCTCTTTTTCTTCGATATAGTGATCGATGTCTAGCTGATTATTTTTAATTAAATTGGAAAGTTCATTGTCTATGGGAAGGATTTCATAAATGGCTTTTCTTCCGGAATAACCGGTATGATAGCACTGTTCACAACCAAGAGCCTCATAATGCGTTTGAATTTTTTTCGGTACTTCAAATCCCATTGGAAATAATGCTGTGGTGATAGCTTGCTCCGATTTGCAATGATTGCAAAGCTTTCTTACCAATCGTTGCGCTACGCTCACATTGAGGGTGCTGGCAATCAAGAAAGAAGGGATACCCATATCAATCAATCGGGAAACGGTAGCCCAAGCGGAATTGGTATGAATCGTCGATAGGACAAGATGACCCGTCAAGGCTGCTCGAATGGCCATATTGGCTGTATTGACATCGCGAATTTCACCAACCATAATTATATCGGGATCTTGTCGTAAAAAAGTCCGTAGTGTTGTGGCAAAGTCAAGCCCAATATTTTCCCTTAATTGTACTTGATTAATCCCTTCCAATGTATATTCAATAGGATCTTCGACTGTTAATATATTCGTATTTGGTAAATTTAGTTTTTTTAAAGTAGCGTATAGAGTAGTTGTTTTTCCAGAACCCGTAGGACCTGAAATAAGAACAATACCATTTGGCTTTTTTATATTTTCAAGATATGTGATTAATTCTTTTTCGGTAAAACCGAGTGCATTAATATCTATATGACTGGCGTCTTTACTCAAAATACGTAAAACCACCTTTTCTCCATGAAGCGTTGGTAAAATAGAAACTCGTATGTCAAAATCTTCATAATCCGTTACTATGGTAATCCGCCCGTCCTGAGGCAATCGTTTCTCGGAAATATCGAGCTGTGCCCTAATTTTTATTTTGTTTATAAGAACGGGGTACTGATCTATTGCAATATGAAACTGCTCTTTTAACTTTCCATCGAGTCGAAAACGCACGCGGGCATTTTTTTCATAAGGTTCGAAGTGAATATCACTACTGCCTATTTCTTTAGCATTCACCACAATTTTTTCAAGAAAATCAACAGAATAATGAATACTTGAGACGGTATTAGAAGAAGATTTTCGATAATTAGTACTTAAATACCGATTAATATTGTCTGTAGTTTCTTGTTGTAGATGAGTAGGAAAATCGAGTAAGATAGAAAGTTCAGTTTGCAAACTGATGATGTCTCCAACGTCGGTTTTTAATATAAGTATTTTTTCATTTTTAGTAAT
>Ga0137355_1000099_pt1 | contig 13322 bp, 11 predicted proteins | sample EasRivERMLT800_2_FD_104763 | JGI IMG/M metagenome (GOLD analysis project Ga0137355, IMG submission 104763) | Soil microbial communities from meander-bound floodplain in the East River, Colorado, USA - East River MetaG ERMLT800_2 | ecosystem: Environmental > Terrestrial > Soil > Floodplain ... | reverse complement strand
GTTTTGACCGAAATGTTTTAGCCAAATCGATGGCGCTTTATAATCTGAATTATGAGGATCTGAATATTGCGATGCGGTGGGAATGCACCGTAAAAATTTATAAAGCCAAAGGATTAAAACCAACTAAGTTGAGCGATTGTTGTAGAGCAATGAACATACAATTGAATCATCACGAAGCCTTATCGGATGCTCGTGCTTGTGCCAAATTATATTTGTTGCGATAGTTTTGTTATAAAAATTAAGGAATAAACAATGATAAATTAGTTCAGATTTTTAAACAATGTCATTATTTATTCCTTAAAAGTTTTTTTAAGTTCTAAGTCTTGATATAATCATCATAATATTTTTCATCAGACTTAACTTTATTACAATACTAATAATGGCGCAATGAATCCAATGCCTAAAAGGCCAGTAGTATAATCTTTAACGCCAAAAGCTGTTTCAGCATAGCCGGTATAATCATATTTTCTAGCCGTATAAGCCAAATAAAATTTTATATTGAAATCTTTGAAAGGCATATATTGAACCGTTGGAATAAGTCCGTAGCTGGTAGACAATTTTGAACTACCATTTGGATCTGGATTATCTTTCCAAGAATGGTTACTATTCATTACTGTTAAAAGTAAATTAACTTTAGGACTTACCAAATATTCTGCTCTTACCCAGTTTTCTACATAAAGAGCGTCCTGTGCTGCATATGGATATTGACTGCTAATAATACTTGAGACAATTCCTAAACGATCAAGACCCTCATCACTATATTGAAAATCATAGTACAATACGAAGTTTTTTGCTTTAAACTTATTCCCAAGCGCAAAATAATTCATGTGTGCTCCTTTGGCTTCATTGAAGAGACTATAGCTATATGTGGTTTCAAATTTCCCGTCGAAAAAACTACCTCTCCAGTTAGCCACAAATGCTAAAGGATATTCCGAAGGCTCAATGTTTGGCGGTGCAGAACTGCCGTATTGCTCCTCGTAAGTTTTTGTTCTGGAATTTAATGCTTGAAAAGAAAATGAATTTTTTCCGTCATTCAAAGTATGTGATATTCCAGCACCTACTAAAAAGTTGTCTGCATATTCTATCACATCATTATACGTTAAGATATCAATTGGATTAAAATCAAACTCATATCCTCCCCAATCGGCGCATAATTTTCCAAAAGAAAAATTGGTTTTAGGGGACAAATCAATTCTTACAAAAGCTAAATCGACAGACCGACTAATGTTATCCAGATTCCCAGGAATAGGCTCTCTAGTGTATCTGTTACGGAATCTAAAATAAACTTTATCATGAATTTTTCCTTTCATTTCAAATCGAAGTTGGTTTACATTAAAGTCCGAAATCGTATGATCACCATCGAGAAAATTACTATTATAGGCCATACGTGAATTAAAAATCACATCAACATCTCTTAATAAAGATTGTTTTGATACCGGTATTAATGATTTTAAGGAATCTGGGACAAATAAAACCCCTTCATTTGTTTGTTTTTCAGTTACTTGCCCCAATACGATAAAGGGCAGCAAACCGATTGTTAAATAAATAAAAATCTTTTTCATAATGTTTTGGTTTAAATTTTACAATACTATTGATCCTATCAAAAAACCTACTCCGATGGCTACTACTATTGACACAACCCCAGGCACAAGGAAACTGTGGTTAATGACAAATTTTCCAATTTTTGTACTTCCTGTTCTGTCAAAATTAATTGCGGCTAAAAGGGTAGGGTATCCCGGTAAAACAAAATCACTATTTACAGCTGGGAAAATGGCTATAAGTGCTGGGTTGGCCACGCCTAAAGTAATTCCTAATGGCATCATCGCTTTGGCAGTTGCAGCCTGGCTAAACATCAAAATTCCTAGCAAGAAAACAGCGATGGAAAACGTCCATGGGTAGGTAGACACTATTCCGCCAAGTGAATCTTGTATGATGGTATTGTTGTGATGCATAAAAGTAGAACTCATCCACACCACGCCAAATACAGAAACAACGGCGGAAGCCATTGAGGTAAATAAGCTTGCTTTTGTCACTTCTGCGGTACTGGTTTTGGTAATTAGCATCATTGCGGCAGAAGCCATAAGAGTGATCACACTTATTATGGTTACCATTGTTAATGCTCCATCTGCCGTGACAGCCAGTGTATTTTTACCGGGTTCGAAATGGGGTATAATTTCTGGAAATGCACCTGCAATCACGATTAATAATACCGCGATCGCAAAAATCACCACTGAAGTTTTGGCTCCAGGTTTTAAGTGTTTTTCATCTATTTTGGTACCCGTTTCCATGCTTTTCGCAAATTCGGGATCCTTCATTTTTTCAATGAATATTGGATCGTCATTTAGTTCTTTCCCTTTTTTGAAAACGGAAAAGCATCCAGCCAATAAGCCAATAATACATGCCGGGATACAAATTGTCATAATATCCAGCAAAGCCCCCGCACCTAACAGACCTGCAAAGTAAGCTGTAGCCGCACTCATAGGGCTTCCTGTTATCGCAAGATGGGATGCAATAACAGAAATGCTCAATGGCCGTTCCGGACGTATTCTTTTCTTTGCCGAAACCTCAGAGATGATGGGCAATAACGAATATACGATGTGTGCCGTACCCGCAAATAAGCACAAAAAATATACTGTAAAAGGCGCTATGAAAGTAATATTGGAAGGGTTTTTCCGTATAATTAGTTCAGCTAACTTTACCAAATAATCCAAGCCTCCTGAAGCCTGAAGTGTGGCTGCGGTTGTGACAATGGCCATAATAATCAGCATTACATCAAGGGGCGGGTCAGTAGGTTTTATTCTAAAGACCAAAATAAAAACCAATAAACCTACCATCCCCATAACTCCCAACCCGATTCCTTTCATTTGTGATCCAATAAGAATCATCGCCAAAAGAACAGCAAATTCTATCCAAAACATATCCAGAAATTTAAAGGTTACTATTTTTTAGATGAAAATAAAGAGAACCGTTATAAATAGCAGTTCCCTCTCTCTTGAGATAAATTAATATTCAAAAAACAGTTGCTGAATTTTTTCTCTGTCATTGGTTTTTGTTAAAGCCAACATCAATAGAATTCTCGCTTTCTGCGGGTTTAAGTCATCACTTACTACAAAACCAAGTCCTTTGTCATCAACTTCATTTTCTAAAGTCACTCTGCCGGAACCTGCTCTCGCGGCACGGCATACTGAAACTCCTTTTTTGGAAGCTTCGGCTAATGCTTTTCCAACCGCTTCGTTGAAATTACCATTGCCCATACCGGCGTAAACAATGCCTTTAGTTCCGTCATTGACAACCGCATTAATTGCTGTCGGACTGGCGTCGGCATAGCCGTAAACAATATCAACTCTTGGTAATGTGGTCAATTTTGTAACATCAAATTTTTCTTTTGGATTTCTAGTTGAGGTATAGTAGTAGCTTACTTTGCCATCATAAAATAACCCAATTGGTCCAAAATTTCTTGATTGAAAAGTGGCTAAACCAGTGGTGTTAGTTTTGGTTACATCTCTTCCGTCAAAAATTAATTCATTCATTGCTGCAACAACTCCTCTTCCTTGGCTTTTTGGGTCGGCAGCAATTGTAACGGCATCTAATAAATTTCTGTTTCCATCTTGACTCATAGCGGTTGAGGGGCGCATTGCACCTACGATCACTACCGGTTTATCTGATTGGACAGTTAGGTCCAAGAAATAGGCGGTTTCTTCCTGTGTATCTGTCCCGTGTGTCACAACCACAGCATCGGCTTCATTGTTTTTGAAAATTTCGTTGATGCGTTTGGATAATTTTAACCAAACTTCGATACTCATATCCTGGCTTCCTATTTTAGCTAATTGCTCGCCTTTAATCGAAGCTCGTTCATGAATTTGAGGTACGGCATTCAGTAAATCGTCGATAGGGATTTTTCCGGCCGTATAAGCCGCCTTAGTGCTTGATTCTCCTGCTCCGGCTATTGTTCCTCCGGTAGCTAAAATTATTACTCTTGGTAATGTTTTTGAATCGGCACTTTTATTTTGTGCCTGTATTTGAAATGTCATTATAGACATAAACAAAAAGATAACAATTTTTTTCATGATTTTTGGTTTTTAATTTTAACGATTAGGTGTTTATTATTGGATAAAAAAGTTAACTGTATAAGTCTATTTACTTCAATTTTATGAAGTTATAAATTTGGGATTTATCAAATTTTCCAATGAATAAATTTCATCCCATTTTTCTTGTGTAATTAGTTTTCGTTCTATTACAGCTATTTGATGTACGCTTTTATTTGTCTTTAACGCTTCTCCGGCGATACTGGCACTTTCTTCATAACCAAGGATCGGATTCAATTGGGTTACAATGCCAATGCTGTTCATTACCATGTTGTAGCAATGAGTTTCATTTGCGGTAATGCCAACGATACATTTGTCAATTAAGACTTGTATTGCCTTTGTTAAGTAGTCCAACGAGGTGAACATGGCAAAAGCGATTACAGGTTCCATAACATTCAATTGTAACTGTCCGGCTTCTGCAGCCATGGTGACTGTAAGATCCTGACCAATGACATAGAAGCAAGTCTGATTTACAACTTCCGGTATTACCGGATTTACTTTTCCAGGCATGATGGAAGAGCCCGGTTGGCGTGCAGGTAAATTGATTTCATTAAGACCGGTTCTGGGTCCGGAGCTTAACAATCGTAAATCATTGCATATTTTTGAAACTTTGACAGCTGTTCTTTTCATTGTTCCCATAATTTGAACATAAGCGCCTGTGTCTACCGTGGCTTCTATTAAATCTGGGGCTAATGTCAAAGGGATGCCTATTTCTTTGGCCAAGTAATTGACACATATTTCCGGATATCCTTCAGGAGCATTTACTTTTGTGCCTATAGCGGTTGCTCCCATATTAATTTCTAATAATAAACTTTGGGCATCTTTTAAACGCTTTACATCTTCGCTTATGGTTGTTGCATACGAATGGAATTCTTGCCCCAATGTCATCGGTACAGCATCCTGTAATTGGGTTCGTCCCATTTTTAAAACTCTCTTAAACTCTTCTCCCTTTGCTGCAAATGCCTTTTCCAGTGCTTCTAGAGTTTTAATGAAACTGTCCATCTTTAGATAAAGTGCTATTCTAAATGCAGAAGGATAAGCATCATTGGTTGATTGAGAGCAATTCACATGATTGTTAGGATGTAGAAATTGGTATTCTCCTTTTTTATGTCCCAAATATTCTAAGCCAATGTTTGCGATTACTTCGTTGGCGTTCATATTTACGGAAGTTCCCGCTCCTCCTTGAATTAAATCGCTCACGAATTCTTGGTCGAACTTACCCGTAATGACCTGATCACTTCCGTAGCAAATGGCTTCGGCAATTTTAGGATCCAATGCGCCGCAATCTTTATTTGCCATTGCAGCGCCTTTTTTTACATAACCCAAAGCTTTTATAAACAAAGGTTCTTTTGAAATGGGAATTCCGGTAATATTAAAATTCTCAACGGCTCTAAAAGTTTGAATTCCATAATAAAAATGATCCGGGATATCTAGTTCTCCTAAAAAATCATGTTCTTTTCTGGTTGTTTTCATAATAATTAAGTTTTTTTATTTTTAAATTATAAAACGACATTTTTTTAAAACCATCGGTGCTTATGACATCATAGAAACGATTACTGGTCCCCATGCCGTTAAAAGGATATTGCCTAAAGCGTATGGGATTGTATATCCTAAAACGGGAAATTTACTTGCGGAAGCATCTTGGATTGCTTTTAAACCAATAGTTGAAGTTCCTGCGCCAGTTTGTGCTCCCAATAAGATTATCGGGTTCATTTTTAGAACATAACGGCCAAAAAGTAATCCTATAATATGCGGTATGATTGCAACTGCCAATCCAGCGAATAGGATAGTGAAACCAATTTCTTGAAGTCCGGAGATAAAACTTGGCCCCGCTGCCAAACCTACAAGCCCTATAAATGTTGCCAATCCAACATTGTCAAATATCCATAGGGCAGCTTCGGGAATCCTTCCGAAATATGGTGTTCTTGAATGCAGCCAACCAAAAACCAATCCCATTATCAAAGCGCCCCCACTAGTGGTCAATGTGATTGAAATACCAAAAACAGTAATCGAAAGTAATCCGAACAGTCCTCCCAATACAATACCGACACCTACAAATATGATATCAGTCTCTGAACTTAGACGGTCTAGATATCCAATTTCTTTTGCTGCGGCTTCCAATTGTGTTATTTTGCCTGTAACTTTTAATACATCCCCTTTATGTACAACGGTATTCATATCAAAAGGGATTTCATGGTACTCTCTTGTTATTTTGTCTAGCATCAACCCATAACTTAGTTTGCTGCTTCGAAGTTCTCCTATTGTTTTTCCGGCATATTCTTTATTTGTAATGGTAATATCCATGTGTGCCAATGGAAAATTCAGTAACTGTTCGTCCAAAACTTCCGGACCAAGAGTTGAAAGGCTGGTTAGGATAATACCATGTTGGGCCATAATTACCATTATATCATCTTTGTAAATGACGGTGTCGGGATTGGGGTCTATTAATTCTCCATTATGGCGCATTCGTTGAATGACTATTTTTAAGTCGGAATTCATTTTTTCAAATTCAGCGACAGTCAATCCAATCCATTTCTCATTGGTAATTTTATAGGCTCTAACGATCCATCTTTGATAGGCGCTGTTTATGCCAGGCTCATGCTCTGTTTCGCCTGTTAGGGATTGGCTCAATTTGGCACTTTCCTCCACCAAATTTATTCGTAATAATTTGGGAGCGATAGTTGTTAGAAAAAATACAAAGGAAGTGGCTCCCACGAGATAGGTTACCGCATATGCGACAGGGATATTGTTTATCAATCTTGTTTTTTCTGTATCTGCTATAGATAGTTGATGGATTGCCTCAGAAGCGGTTCCAATAAGTGTGGATTCGGAAAAAGCACCTGCCAAGAGTCCTGCAGCAGTTCCTATATCATAGTTTAAAATTTTAGAAACCGCAAAAGCTATTAACAAACACGAGACACAAATTACGACGGTTAGCATTAATTGGGGAAATGCATTTTTCTTGAGTCCTTGAAAAAATTGCGGACCTACTTTATAACCTGTAGAAAATAAGAAAAAATCAAAAAATATTGTTTTCACGATTGAGGGAACTTGAATACCCAACTGGCCGATCACAACTCCGGCAAACAAAGTTCCTAAAACCACTCCAATTTTAAAATTGCCAATTTTAATGTGTCCGAGAGAAAAACCTATTGCCAGCGTCAGAAAGACCGCCAACTCAGGGTGTTCTTGTAAAATGTTTGTAATAGTTGTCATCTGCTTAAATTTAAAATTATACTATAATTGTACTAAATCTATAAATGCAAAGGGTATTACTGAAATTGTGAAAACTAAATTTTATCGATAAAATGATTTATTAATGTTGCTTTGTTATTTGTAAACAGTATTCTATTGTGGAAGGGGTAATTATAAAAAAGGGAATTATTTGGTTTGTGTTTTAAATTCCAACTTTTAAATTCGTTTTTTCATAATTAAAAAATTAAATGGTTTGTAATTATTCATCTCCGGAAGTAGGTTGAATCTGGGGTGTTTGTGATTTTATAGCTGTATTTAGATAAAAGAACAATCTTAATGTATGGTTTATGTCATATTGATAACCTGAATATTTTTGTTGAATAACATTCATGTATCCAAAATCATAACTGAACTTAGGATTTATATTTTTTTTGATTCCTACGAAGAATCTATTTTGATCAAAAGTATTATAGACTACCTCTTTTCCAAAATGCACTAAAATTTCATCCGAAAGAATTAATGCTGGTGCTTTGTTGTTTTTAGAAACAGGAATGTTAAAAGATGCCAGATATCTAATTCTGTTGGTGAAACGAATTTCATCCATCACTTGATCATTCTCTATTTTTTCTTGCCAGCGTTGTTCATTCCTCAGTCTTTGCAGGACACCAACAGTACCTATTTTAGTGTTCATCTGAAATTGTTGATAAATTCTATTCTCATCAGCATAGGTGCTCCAGTCGGGGTTAGTTGGAGCAAGCCACATATGGGCATAACCGGCAGTTATCGAAATTAAGGAATTTGGTATGTAGGTGATACCTCCTCGTAAAAAATAAAAACTTGGGTCTTTTATAAAATCGTCTCTCCTAATATGAAAATCTGCAACTATCCCCCAGCGATCACTAAATTTAGTGATAGTATTAATGGAAAACCAGCTCTGTATCTGGTTGTTAATTTCTTTAGAGTTGGGTGTTTGTCCCAAAAGAGTGAAAGGAATTAAGGCTACTAAAATTGCAAATATATTTTTAAACATAATTCCTTATTTTTTTTAATATAGGTTTAGTTTAAATTGTTAAAATATTGAATTTGAGATTATTGCATGTACTCTGGTTTTTTGAAAATCATTTAAAAGAGAGCATAAATTTAGGTATATTTATTTTATTAAACAAAATGATTATAGGAATTATCTTTTAAAATAGGTGTTGTATTTTATGTTAATATCTATTTGTGTGAATTTTAATAATGATTTCGGATTCAAATTTCAAAATGTTAATTTTTTTAGTACATTAGTCTATTAACTAAAGAGTTAAGTAAATGAAAGAAGATTTTTTGCACTATCTATGGAAATTTAAGAAGTTTGATGTTTTGCATCTAAAAACTATAAATGAAGAGGAGATCACTATAATTAATGTAGGGCAATTTCTGGAAACAGCAGGTCCTGATTTTTTTAATGCCCAAATCGTTGTGGGTGATCAAAAATGGGCGGGAAATGTAGAGATTCATCTTAAATCTTCTGATTGGTATTTGCATCATCATGAAAGAGACGCAGCTTACGAAAATGTTATTTTGCATGTGGTTTGGGAACACGATACGGAAGTTTTTAGAAATAATAATGTAGAAATTCCGGTTTTGGAGTTGAAGCAATATATTGAAAAGGAGACTATTGCTAAATACCAATCGCTGCTTGCTCCGAAATCATGGATTTATTGCGAAAAGGATTTAAAAGAAATTAGTTCTTTTGTTTTAACCAATTGGCAAGAACGTTTGTTTTTCGAGCGTTTGGAAAGAAAATCTAAGCCCGTTTTTGAGTTATTGGAGCAAACCAATCAAGATTGGGAAGCGGTTTTGTTTTGTCTTTTAGCTAAGAACTTTGGATTGAATTCGAATGGAGAATTGTTTTTTCAAATAGCGAAAATGATTCCTTTTTCGGTTGTAAGAAAAGAAAGCTTTGAGGTCGAGAATTTGGAAGCATTGTTATTTGGGAATGCGGGTTTGTTAGATTCGGAAAAAGAAGACAATTATTTCAAGGAGTTAAAATTTAGGTATTTCTATTTGTTGCATAAATATCAATTGCAGAAAAGTTGTATTGAACCGGTGCATTTTTTCAAACATCGTCCTGATAATTTTCCTACGATACGACTCTCCCAATTGGCAAACTTGTATCATAATCAGCAGAATTTATTTTCAAAAATCATTGCGCTTAATTGCACAAAAAGTATTTACGAAGTTTTTCAAATTTCGACATCCGGATATTGGCAAGATCATTATCAGTTTGACAAAAAAAGTCCTAAGAAAAAGAAAATGCTTTCTAAATCATTCATCGATTTAATTATCATAAATACCATTATTCCGTTACAATTTGCTTTTTACAAAAGCCAAGGAAAAGAAGTCTCAGAGGATTTAATTCGTCTGCTGAATGAAGTTGCTCCAGAGAAAAATGCTGTTATGGACAAGTTTAGTTCTTTTGGTTTAAAGTCAAAAAATGCATTTGAAACGCAATCCATGCTACAACTGAAGAATGAATATTGTAACAATGGAAAATGCCTAAATTGTGGTATAGGAATAGAATTATTGAAAAAAGATTGATTTGAAATTTCGTATTTTTGCCCATTCAACATAATCTATAACCATGAGGACAGTACTAAAACTAAAATATTTTTTTGAAAAACACGGTTTTCATGTCTCTTCACGTCTTGCAGATAAATTAGGGATGCGAGTTACTAATATTCGATTGTTCTTTATCTACATTTCCTTTGTTACTGTAGGATTGGGATTTGGGGTTTATTTGACATTGGCCTTTTGGATCCGTTTGAAAGATTTAATTCGGGCCAAAAGAACATCAGTTTTTGATTTATAAATTAGAAATAGTAGTATAAAAAAAGGGTTTTAAAGTAATTGATATACTTTAAAACCCTTTTTTAACTTATAATAAAGTTATTCTTTTGGATTGTTCAAAACACTGTTTTTCTTGCCATAAGCAAAATAGAAAATCACGCCTAAAGCCATCCAAGCGAAAAGTCTTAGCCAGTTAGTCCAACCTAAACCATACATCATTAATGAACAAGATAATACTCCAAGAATTGGTACTAATGGAACCCAAGGAGTTTTAAATTCTCTAACCATATTTGGTTCTTTTTTACGTAAAATAATAACAGCTATACATACCAAAACAAAAGCAAATAAAGTTCCAATACTGGTCATGTCTCCAACTATGTCACCTGGTACAAATGCAGCAAAAGCTCCAACGATTACTAGAATAGCAAGATTTGCTTTGTAAGGAGTTTTGTATTTGGGATGTAAATCACTGAAAGATTTTGGTAATAAACCGTCTTTACCCATAGCATAAAACACCCTTGATTGACCTAACAACATCACTAAAATTACAGATGAGAAACCTGCAAGAATGGCTACAGTTACTAATTGTCCTAACCATTCGTAACCAACCATATATTTTGTAATTGCAAAAGCTACAGATGCTTCTTTACCACCTGTTCTGAAATCTTCAATTGTTGCTACTCCTGTAAGTACATGACCAAATAAAATATATAATAAAGTACAAATGGCTAATGATCCTAATATCCCAATTGGCATATTTCTTTTTGGATTTATAGTTTCTTGTGCGGCGGTGCTTACTGCATCAAAACCAATAAAGGCAAAGAATACAGTTCCTGCTGCTCCAATAATTCCCCAGAAACCACCAAAAGCATGACCTACTCCATGTTCATCAGTAAATATCGATGTTGGTGGAATGTAAGGTGTGTGATTTGCTGGATTTATAAAGTTCCAACCAATGATAATAATCATAACTACAATGGCAACTTTTACAACTACAATTATTCCATTAACAAAAGCAGATTCTTGAATTCCTTTTATTAATAATAAACTAATTGCAGCCACAATAAATAATGCTGGTAGGTTTATTAATCCATGCTCTCCGGTTTCTAAATTTGATTGAAAAGGGGAATGTGAAAGGGAGTAGGGGATTGGGCTAATGTGTAATACATTAATCAATAAATTATTGAGGTACTCACTCCAAGCGATTCCTACGGTTGCTGCACCCACAGCATATTCAAGAATTAAATCCCAACCAATGATCCATGCCAAAAACTCACCCATGGTAGCATAAGTATAAGTATATGCACTTCCAGAAATAGGAATAGAAGACGAAAGTTCAGCATAACACAATCCTGCCAAGGCACAGCCAATAGCTGCAACGATAAATGCTAATGTTACTGATGGACCAGCACTTTGAGCTGCGGCTGTTGCGGTTCTTACGAACAATCCTGCACCAATAATGGCGCCAATACCCAATGCAATTAATGACCAAGCGGTTAATGTTCTCTTTAATCCCTTTTCAGAATCAGCTGCTTCTGCTAAAAGTTGAGCTAATGGTTTTCTTTTCCAAATAGACATGGTTTTTTTTAGTTTTAGTGTTATTAAGCTCCAAATGTATTGTTTTTTATAAAAAATAAAAATATTTATTCAATTTACTTATGAAAAGTAATCATTTCGAATTTTGAAGTCTAATTTCAAAGATTTAGTTTTTTTTTCTTTCATTTTGGTTGGTAGGGGATGAATGATAATTTTAAAAAATTACTTTTCGGTACTTTTTATTTTTTAAATGTTTTGATTGTGTGAAGATTTTTTTTTTAAATTTAAAATCTCAAATTACTGGTATTCAGTATTTTTAATTTAAGAATGATCAAAATGATTTTAAATACTGTAAAGGATTATTTCAAATTCTCAAGGGAACAGCGTACGGGAATTTTTTTATTATTAACGAGTATCATTGTTTTGCAAATGATTTATTTGCTGGTTGATTTTAGTGTAAAGGAAAAATATTTTCCTGATCAACAAAAATGGCTTTCGTTGCAAACTGAAATTGATTTGCTAAAAAAGAATAGAAAAAATGATTATTCAACTCCTTATTCTTTTAATCCCAATTTTATAACTGATTTTAAAGGATACAAATTGGGTATGTCTGTTCAGGAAATAGATAGACTTTTGGCATTCAGAAAAGAAAATAAATTCATGAATTCTTCAAAAGAATTTCAAAACGTAACCAAAGTTTCCGATTCATTATTGGCGGTTATATCTCCATATTTCAAATTTCCGGATTGGGTTACTAATAAGAAACAGTTGAAAAATGACAAGAATTTTTCCAGTTCGAGTTTTATTGCAAAAGAAAAAACAATAAAAATTGACATCAATGAAGCGACAAAAGAAGATCTGATCAAGATTTATGGGATAGGAGAGGCCATTTCTGTTCGGATTTTAAAACAAAGAGAAAGTTTAGGCGGATTTGTTTCTATGGAGCAAATGGAAGATGTCTGGGGATTGTCTCCTGAAGTTATTAAGAATTTAAATGCTCATTTTAAAGTTTCTAAAATACCGAATCTGGTGAAAATAGATATTAATAACGTCTCGTTAAAAGTGCTTTCTCAATTTTTTTATTTTAGATATGCATTAGCCAAAGAAATCGTAACCTATAGAAGTATGAATGGCAATATTAGAAATGTTGAGGATTTAACAAAAATTAAGGACTTTCCTATTGAAAAAGCGAATATAATAGCTTTATATTTGGAGTTCTAAAACAAAACCAATAAAAATGAACTTCGATTATAACGAAACACAATCAATGATCGCACAGTCTATAAGAGATTTTGCTGAAAAAAATATTAGACCTTTTATTATGGAATGGGATGAAGCACAAACGTTTCCAATTCCATTATTCAAAAAACTTGGCGAAATGGGTTTTATGGGAATATTAGTACCGGAAGAACTTGGTGGGTCAGGATTAGGATATCATGAATATATTACGATCGTTGAAGAAATTTCAAAAGTTGACCCATCTATAGGACTATCTGTTGCGGCTCATAATTCATTATGTACAAATCATATTTTAACTTTTGGGAATGAAGAGCAAAAGAAAAAATGGATTCCAAAGCTGTGTTTGAAGCCGCCATTCAGGGTGATAAATTAGCATTGGAAATATTTGAATATACAGGCAAGATACTCGGGCTTGCACTTGCTAACGCGGTAATG
>Ga0137355_1000097_pt1 | contig 13436 bp, 15 predicted proteins | sample EasRivERMLT800_2_FD_104763 | JGI IMG/M metagenome (GOLD analysis project Ga0137355, IMG submission 104763) | Soil microbial communities from meander-bound floodplain in the East River, Colorado, USA - East River MetaG ERMLT800_2 | ecosystem: Environmental > Terrestrial > Soil > Floodplain ... | reverse complement strand
CTTGAAATGAAAGCTTTTTTAGATCTTTTGGATTCCTTAGATCAATACTACCCAAAAACGATCTTTCACTTATCAATTCTAACGATTGAGACTCATTTTCCTCTCTCTTCATTTAATGAAATATATCCTTTACTATCTTTAAATCATCAATAACTCCTCTGCCCTAGCCCCGATAGCAGTGAAAATCCTTTACATAACCATATCCTGGAAAGTTTGGTTATATAAAGATTGTAGCGGATAGCGGGAAAAAGCTCCTAAAGAAAATATTACTCCTTATACATTATATATAATATGGATACCGACTATTAGTTTATACATATACGGAACAAACCTTATTTATATATTGTATGTGTTTTTGTAATCCTTTATATTTGCATTCTTAAAATAACAAACAATGATTAAGATTACTTTGCCCGACGGGTCAGTTAAAGAGTTTGCACCAGGTGTAACTCCTATGGATGTTGCCAAAAGCATTAGTGAAGGATTTGCCAGAAATGTGATTTCGGCCTCTTTTAATGGTACAACTATTGAAACAACAACCCCTTTGACGACCGACGGCAGTCTTATACTTTATACATGGAATGATGCTGAAGGAAAAAAAGCTTTTTGGCATTCGAGTTCGCACGTGATGGCACAGGTTCTTGAAGAGATGTATCCTGGAATAAAATTAACCCTTGGACCAGCAATATCCAATGGATTTTATTATGACGTAGATTTTGAAGATCAAAAAATCACTGATGCCGACTTTAAAAAAATAGAGGATCGTGTCCTTGAAATTTCAAGAGGAAAACACGAATTCAAATTGCGTCCAGTTTCTAAAGCAGAAGCTTTGGAGTTATATAAGGATAACGTTTACAAAACGGAATTGATTACAAACCTTGAAGATGGAACAATTACGTTTTGCGATCATGATACTTTTACCGACTTATGTCGTGGAGGCCATATTCCAAATACAGGAATCATCAAAGCAATGAAAATCATGAGTGTAGCCGGAGCCTATTGGCGTGGTGATGAAAAAAACAAACAGCTGACTCGTGTTTATGGAACTTCATTTCCTAAACAAAAGGATTTGACTGAATATTTGGAATTACTAGAGGAGGCAAAACGTCGTGATCACAGAAAACTAGGAAAGGAATTAGAATTGTTTGCCTTTTCATCGAAAGTCGGTCAAGGATTGCCGTTATGGCTACCAAAAGGAGCTGCTTTAAGAGACAGACTAGAGCAGTTTTTGAAAAAAGCACAGAAAAAAGCAGGTTACGAGCAAGTTGTCACCCCACATATAGGTCAGAAAGAATTGTATGTAACTCCTGGTCATTATGCCAAATATGGTGCTGATAGTTTTCAACCAATAAACACTCCTGCAGAAGGTGAAGAGTTTTTATTGAAACCGATGAACTGTCCTCACCACTGTGAAATTTACAATGTAAGACCTTGGTCATACAAAGATTTACCAAAACGTTATGCTGAATTCGGAACTGTTTACCGATATGAACAAAGCGGTGAATTGCACGGTTTGACTCGTGTACGTGGCTTTACTCAGGATGACGCACATATTTTTTGTACACCGGAACAATTAGACGAGGAGTTTAAAAAAGTAATTGACCTGGTGCTTTATGTATTTGGTTCATTAGGATTCGAAAACTTCACGGCTCAGATTTCGTTACGTGACCAAGAAAACAGAGAAAAATACATCGGTTCTGATGAAAACTGGGAGAAAGCCGAGAATGCAATTATCAATGCTGCTGCCGATAAAGGACTAAACACAGTTGTTGAATATGGCGAAGCCGCATTCTATGGTCCAAAGCTGGATTTCATGGTAAAAGATGCTTTAGGAAGACAATGGCAATTAGGCACAATTCAGGTGGATTACAACCTGCCAGAACGCTTTGAATTGACATATAAAGGATCTGACAATGAACTACATAGACCTGTCATGATCCACAGAGCCCCATTTGGTTCTATGGAGCGATTTATAGCTATTTTACTAGAACATACAGCAGGAAATTTCCCACTTTGGTTAATGCCTGAGCAGGCTATAATCTTGTCTTTGAGTGAGAAATATGAAATATATGCCAAAAAAGTTTTAGATTTGCTAGAAAATCACGAAATTCGCGCACTAATTGACAACAGAAACGAGACCATCGGGAAGAAAATTAGAGATGCTGAAATGCAAAAAATCCCGTTTATGTTGATCGTAGGTGAGGAAGAAGAGAAAAACGGTACCATTTCTATCCGTCGTCATGGACAAGAAGGAAAAGGAAATATCAGCGTTACAATAGAAGAATTTGCTTCGATTGTAAACGAAGAGATTAAAAAAACGTTAAAAGTATTTACTGTATAATCTACCTGCCGAAAGTCAGGCCTAAATAATAAAGTCATAGCAATAAGAAGCAACAGAGGTTACCAACCTCGCGTAGAAAAAAAGGATGCACACAGAATAAACAACCTTATCCGTGTGCCAGAAGTAAGACTTGTGGGTGAAAATATTGAGCCTGGAGTATTCAAAACTTCAGAAGCTTTAAGATTAGCTGACCAGTTTGAATTGGATTTAGTTGAGATTTCTCCAAATGCTGATCCACCGGTTTGTAAAATAATGGATTACAAAAAATTTGTCTACGAACAAAAGAAACGTGACAAAGTTTTGAAAGCGAAATCGACTCAAGTAGTCGTGAAAGAAATTCGTTTTGGTCCACAAACAGACGAACACGATTATGAATTTAAGAGAAAGAACGCAGAGAAATTCCTAAAAGAGGGCGCTAAATTGAAAGCTTTTGTATTCTTCAAAGGCCGATCTATTATCTACAAAGATCAAGGTCAAATCTTATTATTAAGATTAGCCACTGACTTGGAAGAATTTGGAAAAGTGGAAGCGATGCCAGTTCTGGAAGGCAAGAGAATGATTATGTTCATTGCCCCGAAAAAGAAAAAATAAGTCCTAAAGTCAAAAGCTTTAAAGTCGAAAGTGCTAAACTTTCGGCTTTAAAGCTTTAAAAACTTTCAGACTGTTAAAGATAAGTAAGTAAGAGTAAATTAAAAACACTAGGAAAAAATGCCTAAAATGAAAACCAAATCTAGCGCCAAGAAACGTTTCAAAGTTACTGGTTCTGGGAAGATTAAAAGAAAGCATGCTTTTAAAAGTCACATCTTGACTAAAAAATCTAAAAAACGTAAATTAGCTTTGACACATTCAGCGTTAGTTCACTCTACAGATATGAAAAGCATCAAACAACAATTAAGAATTATCTAATAATTCTTTAGGTTAAAACAATTTCAATAACCTTGGAGTATGGCCTTAAGTTCTCTTGATTTAATTCGGGACGCCTGCTACAAAAAAACAATAAAATTATGCCAAGATCGGTAAATTCAGTTGCTAAAAGAGCAAGAAGAAAAAAAATAATGAAGCAAGCCAAAGGTTTCTTTGGTAGACGTAAAAACGTTTGGACAGTTGCTAAGAATGCGGTAGAGAAAGCAATGTGCTACGCTTACCGTGACAGAAAAGTGAATAAAAGAAATTTCCGTGCTTTATGGATTCAACGTATCAACGCTGGAGCTAGATTGGAAGGAATGTCTTACTCACAATTCATGGGTAAAGTAAAAGCTAACGGAATCGAATTGAACAGAAAAGTTCTTGCAGATTTAGCGATGAACCATCCTGAAGCTTTCAAAGCAGTACTTAATAAAGTAAAATAAACGTTATATAAACAAGATTTAATCTTACTTACTTATAGAAAACCTCAATCTAACGATTGGGGTTTTTGTTTTTTTACAACACTATAAAAAAATTATCTAATATTGTATATTGGCTAAATTCAAACTGCCTCATATCGACTGTTGGCTCATACCATACAACCTTTCAATATGAGCTTAAAATGTTTCTCCCGCATTAAGATAAAAAGCATCTGAATGCCTTCCCCAAGCATAATTGGCTATAAGATTGGTTCGGGTGGCTTTATCAATTAAAATACGCAAACCAACACCTGCGGCGGGTTGTATGTATTGAAAAAGACGGATATTCCGGTCTAGATCGCTTGCAGTAGTAAAATCGGCAAAAACAGTTCCGCTGACCAACTGGTTACAAGTAATAGGAAATCGGTACTCCGTTTCAAAATAAACTAAATTATACCCTCGAAACAATCCTTGCGTGTATCCCTTTCCTGATCGACTGCGTTGATCCCAACCAATTGCAGGCAGATTTAGATATGGCAAACTGCCACTTACCACAAACTGCCCATAGGCCCAAACGCCCAAAACATGTTGACTATTTTTTGTGCTTAGCGGTTTAAAATACCTGTATTCTGCGAACAAAACCGAACTTGTATTTTGGTTATTGTTCAATGAAGGATTGATGCGGTAATTAATATTCCCAAACCATCCATTATTTGTATTGATCTGGTTATCCCTTGAGTCAAAAACCAAATTAAAACTTACTCCATTTATATAATATTCTTTATCATCAAATCCGTATTCTTTGCTGTAACTGTAATGGTAGGTATAGTTATTATTTGGCACGTCGAGTAGCACATCATTTATATTAGAATACCCATCCAAATGTATCCCTGCACCCACATAAAAATTTTCCTTTGCTCTCCAGGAAACTGTCTGATGAAATTTAAAATAATTATACTCCATAAGTTGTTCCAGGCTTTCTAGCGAAAAATCTTTATCTCTTCGAGCTGGAGGCACTATATCTGTTCCTAAACCATAGTTAGATTGAGAAAAATAGTAATACCGCCAATCTCCACTGAAAAAGATTGAATTCTCTTTTAATAACATATTATTTTTAAAGTTAACCAGTAACTGTTTTTTTGCAGTATACGTCGCGCTGAGATTTATAGTAGAATATTTATCACTAATTTTTTTTCCTTTGAAAGTATATTGCGCAACAGCTCCGTAAACAAACCCTGTTGCTGGTTGAGAACCAATTATGGGAATAATTAGAAAAAAATTATTTTTCATAGGTTTCAAAACAAGTATTGAATCTTTCTTTTTAAAAACATCCCCAATAGATTTTATTGGACATTGAGCTGTTGAATCAGTCACCGATTGAGCGGAAACATTTGAAAGCGGAAACAAAACCAATAAAATGATTAAGCACGAAATAATAAAACACTTTCTTTTAAAAATGATTTCCATGATTTGTTTTTTTTATTTCTATTAATTCAAAAACCCTTATTAAAAATAAGGAGGGACAACCAAAACGTAATTCAGTACTCTTACAACTCAATCAATAACTATATAGATATATTAGCGTCTCCAAAATTAATTTTATTCCCAAGTTCCTTCAAGTGACTTTGCATTTTCGGGAAATGATTGTGTAGTATTACACGATACTACTATTTGAAAAAAATGATTCCTAATGCTATTTCATTTTCCATAATGTGGATTTTTATCTCGCCCAGAGAGTGTTTTAAGAAACTATTTGTTAAAAAAACATAGCTAATTTAAGGAATGTTTTCGATTATACGGAGAGTAAAAACCCAAAAAACAACACAAAATAAACTGGTTTTAAAGCTTTTAAATTCAATTTTTTGTTATAAAAATTTAGTGATAACTTTACACTTACTCAATTTAACTAAATTCAAACTGTATCATGAAAAAAATAGCTGGATGCATCGTTATCATTATTGCAATAATTGCGGGCTGTAAAACTTCTGGTTCTGCTCCATCAAACCAATCGAATACTTTAAAAATAGATTTTACTTCAAAAAGCAATAGTTCCGCTACGGGTACTGCTACTTTCACAGAAAAAAAAGGAGTCGTGACATTTGTGGCAAAAATTGCCGGATTAAAACCTGGTATACATGCCATCCATATTCATGAAAAGTCAGACTGTTCGGCTGCTGATGGAAGCTCGGCAGGCGGACATTGGAATCCAACATTTAAAAAACATGGAAAATGGGGCGTTGGAGAATATCACAAAGGGGATATTGGAAATTTTACTGCGGATGAAAAAGGAAATGGAACCATTACATTGAAAACAGATGAATGGTGTATTGGCTGTGGAGATGAAACTAAAGACATTCTAGGAAAAGGATTAATTGTACATCAAGATGCGGACGACTTTACTACACAACCAACAGGAAATGCTGGAGCTAGAGTTGCTTGCTCTGCTATTATAAAATAAATCAAATTGCATACTTATTAGCAATTGCAATAGTCCCGAATTTAAATAAAGTCAATTAAAAAACATTTCTTTATTTTTTTTAATTGACTTTATTTAAACTTAACGTAAACTTTTCTGCACATCCATAAAAAAGAATAGCTTTGCAGCTTCAAAATAAACCAATGATTAACCCTTCAGTACCAGGTTGGATAGATAAGTTTTTTATAGAACAAAAATTTACAGAGCAAACGGTTTCTAAAACTGCCGATTCCTTTTATCAGAAAGTCAGAAACACAGGTTTCATATATGGTCACATTATTTCATTTGAAACAGTTGAGCCTATTGAAACCAAAGGTTGGTTTAAAGACGAAATTTCTAAAGTCGCCTTACTAAACATCTTATATGATATTTTTTGTTTGACAAAAGAAGAATCCGGTTCGGAAAATTTTGTTATACATGCGGTTACTTTTTATAATCAAATGAATCCTCAGGGATTTAATTTGTTTAAAAAATTACTTCCTAAAAATTCTGCATCGCTAACTCTAGAAAAAATAATTGATGAACGCGTTCAAACCAATGAAAGTGTCATCGGAAAAAACTTTTCTCATCTTGTAACCAATGCCTTATTATTCATAGATGTATTGGCTTTTCGCCAATATTTGGCCCATGGATCAATTCCTGAGAAATACTTAAAAAAGATTGAAGAAACCGTTGTCAATATTGTAACTATAGCCCTAAAAGTAAAAACCAACAAATCCCACTATGATGATTTGCTGATAAAACTTTTTGAAGCTTCCATACGATATAGTAAATTTTCTAAAAATGCTATTCATCCGCAAAGTTTTGGAATAGAAACCATACAACTGGATTATTTCAAAAATGAGTTGGAAAAATATTATTTGGTGGATATCGCCGGGATGGCACTATGGAGCGACGGTGTTATCGAAAATAATGAAGCTTACTTTTTACACACATTGGCTCAAAACATGTCGGTCCCTGATATTTTTGTTGACCAAAGCATCGCAAGTACCAATGATTTTATAACGAAACACAAAAAAGAAATTCCTTATTTTAACTATTCCAATCCTGTCAAACACTTTTATGATCAAACAACGCAAGGAGTAATAACACTTATTACTCGCAATAAAAAGAGGCTGGTCAAGGAAATTGTTGGAAGTAAAGAACTGATGGTATTATTAGCCTACTCCACTCTAAGAGATTTGGATGAAAAAGAAAAGAAAAAAGTAAAAAAACAATTATTGGATATTTGCAAAACCATCCCTTCATTGACAATCTTTTTACTTCCGGGAGGCAGCTTATTGTTACCTATTTTAATTAAGTTTATCCCAACCCTTTTGCCATCTTCTTTTAATGAAAATCTCGACAATGATTAATATTTTTTAAAACACTAATCTGACATCTTTAATTCCCGAAAAAAGAATAAAAAAAACTGCCCGAAAGCAGTTTTTTTTTATGAAATTATTTATTCGAAATTTAATTGATAAACGCTATCCAGATCAATATCTGAACTGAAATTCACGCCAAGGTCTGTAACAAAACCGGAATTTAATCCGTAAACCCAACCGTGCAAAGTAAGTTCCTGACCATTTTTCCAGGCCGATTGCACAATGGAAGTTTTGGCCAGATCGAAAACCTGTTCTTTTACATTCAACTCAACAAAAGTATTAAAACGGGTGTTTTCCTCAGTAATAGAGTCCAGATAAACATGATGCAAACGATAAACATCTTTTATATGACGAATCCAGTTATCAATGATTCCGATTGAATCATTCCCCATTGCTGCTTTGACCCCGCCACAACCGTAATGACCACAAACAATAACATGTTTCACTTTAAGGACATTTACTGCATAATCCAAAACACTCAACATATTCATATCAGAATGTATAACCATATTAGCAATGTTTCTATGCACAAAAACTTCACCTGGTTTTGCTCCAATAATTTCATTTGCAGGGACTCGACTATCCGAACAACCTATCCAAAGTAAGGGAGGATTTTGACTTTGGGCTAAGTCTTTAAAATAATCTTTATCAAGTGCTAATTGATTTTCTACCCATACTTTATTATTATCTAATATTTTTTTATAAAAATCGCTCATAATTAATTGCTTTTTTTTTTAACTTATAAAAATTTACAATATACTAAGTTGTAAAGTAACAGATTTAAAACGTTTAAATACAATTTTTTGTTACCTCTTTTATTCAGGAAATACTTCACGTTTAATTTCCTTTTTAACCATTACCCTTTTTGCAAAGTCATAATGATGTTCAATGGTGACATGATTTTGCGTGTCTGTACTGTTTTCTAATTCATATGCTTTTTTAAATCCTTGAAGTTTCACCTTAATATTTTCATCTTTAGCCCTTGTGGCTTTAAATTCTCGGATTAAGTCTAAAATATCGTGTGCAATATAGACAGTATCATGCGCATTAATGATTACTTTGGAATTCTCAGGAATATCATTTAAAGTGGATTTGATTGCAGCTTTATTCAAGAAAGAAACTTCTTGTGCCAAATCAATATGTATCACATCTCCATCTTCATATTGTTCTTTTCTAAAACTGTATGCTCTTTTTAGATTTCCTTTTAGTATAAAAACAATACTGATCATAATGCCCAGAGCCACACCTTTCAACAAATCGGTAAACACAACCGCCATTAAAGTAGCGATAAAAGGAATGAACTGGTATTTTCCATTCTCCCAAAAATGCTTGAATGTTGCCGGTTTTGCCAATTTGTAACCTACTAAAATTAAAATCGCAGCTAATGTTGCCAACGGTATTTTGTTTAATATAATTGGAATAGTCAAGACACTCACTAATAACAAAACACCATGAATTATAGCAGACATTTTAGATTTGGCACCTGCGTTATTATTTGCCGAAGAACGCACCACTACTGATGTCATAGGCAAACCGCCTAAAAGTGAACTGACGATGTTTCCAATCCCCTGTGCTTTCAGTTCTACATTGGTGTCTGTGTAGCGCTTGTGGGCATCCATTCTGTCAGATGCTTCAATACATAACAAAGTTTCTATTGAGGCCACAATGGCAATGGTCAAGCCCACAATCCAAACTTTCGGATTGGTAATTCCTGAAAAATTGGGAGTCACAATAATTTGCTTAAATTCCTCTAAAGTCGTGGGAACCGGTAAAGAAACCAAGTGCTCTTCCATTATAGCCAATGAACTTCCTGTTGTAACGAAAATTTCATTTAAAATAACTCCAATAACTACGGCAACTAATGCGCCAGGAATCAGCTTTAATTTTTTCAAAAAAGGTACCTTATCCCATACAATCAAAATTATTATTGATACGACACTGATAATTATTGATCCTAACTGCACATAATTAAAAACACCTAACAAGGCCGAAAAAGTATTGCTCCCATCCGCTTGCATAAAAGACAGATCGCCTTCGAAATCGCTGTCATAGCCAAAAGCATGGGGCAATTGCTTCATTATAATGATGATTCCTATACCTGCCAACATTCCCTCAATAACATTGGTTGGAAAATAATTGGAAATACTTCCCGCCTTGATGAATCCCAAGGCCAATTGAATTAAACCGGCAATAAAAACAGCCGTTAAAAAAACGTCAAAAGCGCCTAAATCGGTGATAGCCGTCAAAATAATTGCCGTTAAACCCGCTGCCGGGCCAGAAACACTGATATGTGATTTACTTAAATACCCCACAACTATTCCGCCGATAACGCCCGAAATAATTCCTGAAAACAAAGGGGCTCCGGAAGCCATTGCAATACCTAAACACAATGGTAGCGCCACCAAAAAAACCACTAAACCAGACGCGAAATCGGATTTAAGGTTAGCAAAAAGATTAATTTTTTTTGTCATAATACCTTACTAAAATTGAACACAAAAAGATTTGTCACATTACAAAAATGCGAACGCATGATTTTAAAATATTAAAATCGAAATTGTATTAAACCTGTTCAGGTGGGGGGATAAATATCTTGGAAGATATAGCATCGTGTTTCAATAAATTCTTTGAAAGAATCGGTTTTGAAACTGGATTTGAAAAGACAATAAATTCAAAAGATGTATCAAAATTAAACTCCGCCTTAATTTCTTTATTCGACTGCTCTTCTTCTGATACACTGTAAAAATAGGAAGTGTCACTATTTTTCTCGATCAAACTCACAATGGTTGGAGTAGAAAGAAAAGTAACAAAAATTATCAATACTAGTTTTACGGCGAATTTCATATTTTGCAAAAGTATGCAATAACAATAGTTATTAAAAATTATGGGATTAAATTTAAAGGAAATTTAACAGCTAAAAAATCATAACAAAATTGAATTCATTTCAGCTATTACTTGAGAAACAATAAAAAAAACAAACTTTAATGACACATATTTATTTGATTTACGATATATTAATATCAATGTATCACCTTTGTTTTAAGAAATTAGATAAGAAAACAAATAATATACTATAATTTAAATTGATTGTTTTTATATTTGCATCAAATATCTTTATAAGTATGACAATAACACAACTACAATATGTTTTGGCTGTTGCCGAACATAAAAATTTTACTCTTGCTGCCGAAAAATGTTTCGTCACCCAGCCCACTTTGAGTATGCAAATTCAAAAAATAGAAGAAGAACTGAATATTCTAATTTTTGACAGAAGTAAAAAACCTATTCAACTTACGGCTATTGGGCAAAAAATTGTTAACCAAGCCAAGAATATAGTTAACGAAGCTGATAGAATAAAAGATATTGTAGAATTAGAAAAAGGATTTATTGGTGGTGAATTTAGATTGGGAATCATACCGACAATTATGCCTACTCTGTTACCCATGTTTTTAAATAATTTTATAAAAAAATACCCAAAGGTCAAATTATTAATAGAAGAGCTCAATACAGACGATATCATTTTAAAACTAAAAAATGGACATCTAGATGCCGCAATTGCCGCCACACCCCTGGAGGATGAAAAAATAAAAGAAATCGTTCTTTATTATGAGCCATTTGTAGCATATATTCCGGAAAACTACGCCCAATTTCAAAAAGAAGAAATAGAAGTTTCAGATCTTAATATCAATGAAATCTTATTATTACAGGACGGTCATTGCTTTCGAGATGGCATCTTAAATTTGTGTAAAAATAAAAATGAAACAGATCATAATTCCTTTCAATTAGAAAGTGGCAGTTTTGAAACATTGATAAAACTGGCAGATGAAGGATTGGGAACTACACTTCTTCCCTATTTACATACCTTAGAACTAAAAGAAACCGACAAGGTAAAATTACGCCATTTTGTAGAACCAAAACCAGCGAGAGAAGTCAGTTTGATTTATCCGAAAAGTGAATTGAAAATTCAAATTATAGATGCGTTACGAAGCACAATTGCAGGCGTCGTAAAAGGAGCGATTGTTTTTCAAAATGTCAAAATAGTGAGTCCCCTTTCGAAAAAATAAATCTCAACAAAAAAGAGGCAACTAAATTAGTTAGTGCCTCTTTTTTGGATTAAATCTGGTACTCATAGAAATAGGACAAATATTTTTGAAGTTCGGGTTTTCCATTTGTGAAAAACAAAAGCCATTTCTTCAAATGTTCAATTTCATATGGCAAGAGATTTCTAATTGCTTTTTTTAATTCTTTATTAAAAAGCTCTGGGTCAAAACTCACTCTTTCAAGAACCTCTTTTGTGTAATCATATAGCATTCGGGACATAACAAATAAGATTTTAAAGATTAATAGATATAAAAACGCCTTGTAAACTTAAAAAAATAATTAATTCGTGCAAATAAAAAAACCAATTAAATACCTAAAAAATCGACAAAATGCATAAAAAACATTAAATAAAGTTAAAAATCTTACATTAATTTATTCCGTGTTTATTAGCTCTAAAACAGTATTGATAAAAAAAAGAACCCTAAAATGGGTTCTTCTATTTTTTTATCTATTTATGACCAACAAACATTGTTTCAGCTCTGGTTTACCGACAGTGAATTTTAATACCCACTCTCGCAATTGTTCCATTTCATAAGGTAATAGTGTTCTAATGGCTTTTTCTAATTCTTTACAAAAAAGATTTGGGTCGAAACTCACACTTTCCAGTACAGATTTCGTGTAATCAAACATTAACTTTGACATAATTAATTTATGATTTTTTTAGTTAGTTCTTGGTTTATAAGTTTGGTAAAAATACTGTTTTTAAAAATATAACCTAAATATTTAATAGTTTTTATAGTTTTTAATCATTGCTAAAAGCGAAAAAACAGATTGAAATAAGCCCGAAAATTAACCCAAACCCATTGCCTGTCTATAATTTTCTGGCACGAAACATTTCTCTTTTCCCTGGTGGACCTTGCAATTTTTCGACGGTAAACCCAACTTCAATCATACTTCGTTTTACCACTCCACGAGCGGCATAGGTTACTAAAATCCCATTGGGTTTTAGCGCATTATACATTCTTTTAAAAATAGCAGTGCTCCATAATTCCGGTTGAACTCTATATCCAAAAGCATCGAAATAAATCAGGTCAAACATTTCAAAATCTTCGATTTCTTCGAAAAACTGTTTCCTTTTCGTTAATACAAAATCAGTACTCAAACTAATTTTCTCTTCCCAATTACTCTCATGCATTTTTTTAAAAATTGCACTACTGCCTTCTGCGTTCAACTCCGAAATATAATTCATCGACACGACTTCTTCGGCCGAAATAGGATAGGCTTCAACCCCAACATAGTTGACAACCTGATCCTTATCTTGTGTTTCTAAAAAAGTAATGAAAGCGTTCAAACCTGTTCCAAATCCGATTTCCAGAATAGAGACGGCACCATTGTCGAACAAGGATAGTCCATTTTTTATAAAAACATGTTTTGCTTCTTGAATCGCTCCGTGTTTCGAATGATAACACTCGTCCCATTCTTGTAATTGAATGGTTGTGGAGCCATCTAATGTTTGTATTATTTTTCTTTTCAAAACTTATTTCTGAGATTATATTTAGGATTCGCATTATTTTCCGGTCAAAATTAATCAATAACTAATCAAGTATTGTCTCAAAAAAACAATAATTTATTATGCATTTCATAGAAATTATCTCTAATTCATTAACTTTTTTATAATCTAAATAAATCACTTCCAAATGCTATAATTAATGCTAATTTGACAAGCAATTTGCTGATTTTTATTTAATTTTGCAAAATATTAAAAACCTCTTTTGGAGGCAACACAATGTTTTAGGCACATACATGCCACTTTATAAAAATAAAATAAACAATTCCCTATTATGAGTACAACTCAAACTAACAAGATTGAAACAATAAAAGCGGCCACT
>Ga0137355_1000096_pt1 | contig 13457 bp, 11 predicted proteins | sample EasRivERMLT800_2_FD_104763 | JGI IMG/M metagenome (GOLD analysis project Ga0137355, IMG submission 104763) | Soil microbial communities from meander-bound floodplain in the East River, Colorado, USA - East River MetaG ERMLT800_2 | ecosystem: Environmental > Terrestrial > Soil > Floodplain ... | reverse complement strand
GCAACTCAAAATCGAAACAGGCAGTGACAATCGCCTGCTTCTGCGCGTTTCAGGAAATGTCACTCCCGAACTGGAAAAGAAGATCATCGCTTCTGTTCAGCAGGAAGATCGTCATAAAGTCAGTGAAGCCATCGCGCAATATCACATACATCCCAAGCGACCGCTCTCGCCTGCCGAACGTGGCGAACCCTTCATCGTCCCGCAGTTGACTCTGTTTCAGGATGGCGAACCAGAACTCGCTGAATACGTTTTGGATGACCACTTATGGAACATTCTCGACTATCCCGCCGAACTCACCGAAACGGATTTCAAGATCGAAGAGAAAGCCTCCACCTATGAGTTTGATATCAAAGGTGAAAAACTCACCTACAAGTTTTTGGGCAAACAGCTCCCGCTCGATTTCAGCGACACCGAAAGTGGTTTGACCGCTTTGCAGCTCACGCGTTGGCTTGAGCCGCGTTTACGCCAGCCGAACATCCGCCCTGAGAACTTGCTGGAATTCACTCGCAAAACGCTCAAGCAATTGCTGGATCAACGAAAAATCTCTCTTGTCACCCTCGTGCGCGCCCGCTTCCAACTGCTCAAAGCAATGGCTGCCAAGATCAAGGAATACCAGATCAAAGACAGCAAATCCAATTACCAGGCGCTCCTGTTTGGTGACAACACCACTGCAGAAACCACCTACGATTATTCCTTCAAGTTCGATCCCGACAGCTACCCTGCCAGCGATTTTTATCATGGGCGCTATCAATTCAACAATCACTACTACGGTAACATCATAGGTACCTTTGACACAGATGAAGAATTGGAATGTGCAAAAGCAATTGACCAATGCAGCGAAGTCAAATATTGGGTACGAAACCTCGTACACGATACCTGGGCATTCCGCCTCCCGCTCTCGAATGGAAAATTCTTCTACCCTGATTTCGTAGCTCTGCTCAATGATGGGCGTATCTTTGTTATCGAATACAAAGGCGAGCACCTGATCGAGTTTTCCCAGGAAAAGAAAAACATCGGCGATACATGGGAAGAGACGAGTAATAACAAAGCCTTATTCCTCATGGCAGTCAAGCGTGATGAAAAGGGCAGAGACGTATACAGGCAAATTGAGGAGAAAGTCAAGTAAAGATGATGCAAGTGTGCAAGCCGGTAGAAAACCTCTAAAGAAAATAGTGCACCCCCGTCACGCCACTTTCATTAGTGCATCACTCTTCTCCTTCAGACCTGCTTCGATACCACCTGTCGGCATCGTCATATCCCTTGGAATACTTGGGCTTTGTGGATTTCGGCTTGACTGGTATGCCCTTTTTCTCTTTCTTTGGTTTGGGTGGATATTGACTGGGATCAAAGGGGAGAGGCTTTTCGGTTGGATATTTCTTTCCTTCCTCAATTCCAGACATCCATTTGCCAAACTCGCAGATGGGTAGTTTCCCAAACGCCCGCCAGTCCTGTCCGATCAAAGCCAGGTTGGGATACAGGTATGGAATGCACCACGGAAAGAACTGCACTACCCAGGGCGGACCCACAATACAGAAGGCAATCGGAATTCCCAAGCGTTTTGCATGATGATACGCATTTTGAAATCGGTGGGAATAATTGCGCCTCATCACTTTTTCGGAACTATGCCCACTGTCCACTTCCAACCAGAATAGGATTTCGTACTCGCCTTTGCGTCCCCATGCCAAGGCATCTGGAATACCATCGAAGAGTGGCACTTCTGTCCAACACTCCCAGATTTCAACATTTGGATACGCCTTCTCCAACCAAGCCCGCCATCGCCTTGACACGCGCCGGTGACGCTCAGCAGCGTATCGGAATTCGCCTCGGTATTTCGTGAAATGAACACTCTTCGGGATATTCCACGAACGATGCGCCAGACTCAATCCCTTGGTGCGGATTGCATACCCTTCGTATTTGCCGATCTGTCGGCGCTCGATCAGATTCTCCGCCTGAAGTTGCTTCAAAAGATTTCGAACATGGCTCTCGCTGAAACCTGTCAGTGAGGCAATCTCCACTCTATAGGCTGTCTTTAGGCGTGCTAAGACTCGCAAGACACGCAGCGCCGATTCCTTAATTCCGTAATCAGTTGGATCAAAGCGAGGCGCGAGAACAGGAATATCACTTTCATGGATGTATGTTGGGCGGATCGGCTGATAAAACTCCTGCTCCATAACGGATGTTTTCGATGCCGGTTGGATGGTCATCGGAATTTTGTGTTTTACCAACCGTTTGAGTTCGCTATAAAACCAGACACCAGGTGTTTCCACCGAAACCCACAGTGCCGGGTACCTTCGTGTTTTGATCAGTCGGTTGACCATCAAATCGATGATCCGCGCCTGAGCATATGGCGGCAATCCGTCTTTATAAGAAATATGGTGTTTGAAAACATCAAACACCACATCCTTTCTTTGCATCGGATAGATCGGCGTCCATTCTAGCGGAAGGCGGGGGAGACTATCCATTTTCACTTATTGGATAGCGGGAGATGAATGCTCTCGATCGCATGCACGCGTTTTTGCAAGCGCGCGATGCGGCTCCTTAATTCCCGCAGCATGCATTGGATGGTTTCAGGATCGGCGTCCAGCTTGTAGCCGGCTTTACGCGAAGTGGATGTGATCATCACACCTCGTTTTTGTAAGTCCCCAACTCCCTTGCGAAGAGCACGGTCCTGCGAATCATAGTTCAAGTCAGGCTTTGGCTCTCTGCCAGATATAATACGAATCAATTCCGGGCGAGTCAATCCGTCCGGCGCCCGCAGTAGAGCTTCCAGGATCTTGCGTTCAACCTTTCTCAATATTCCATACTCGGGTTCTATCAGCAGTTTTTTGTATTGTGGTGTATGTGACATGGTTCTCCTTTTCGGAGAAACATGTTATTGAATTATGAATGGGGGAGGTGTGAACGTGTCGTTCAGTTACTATTGATGGACATAAAACATTCCCACTTCGAAAGTCAACAGGAAGCCTTGTAATTCACGATTTTTTCGAGCCATATCACAGATCATCCTGCGCAGAAAAGATAGCTTACAGTTCTTTCTGTTCAAGGAAGCTATGCGGCAATGTTTGCGGGAAGGTTTGCGTTATGTACGCGGCAAGGTAGCGGCAGGTATGCGGTGACGCATAGAACGAAAATCATTGTTCAAGAATCCATTCATTTGTCCGAGAAAACAAAGAACTGGTTTCATGACAGATTCCTTCGCAATGTCATTTTCACGGTCAAGGGCTGAGGCTGCAAACTCAACTTCCCACTGCGATAGGCATCCAACCCATGCTGCAACAAGAACGAGACAACCTCACCGAGCGGCACATCCAGATCCATTGCCAAGCCACAGATGTCATCATGTACCTTTTCCGGCAACCGGTAGGAGACAGCGGGATAGACTCTCTTTGCCATGCTTATTCGTTTCTTTTTTCTGGCGGGAATTTCTCTTGGAGATTCATTCGCCTCCTGCCAGCCTTTGGCACGTTCTTTGGGAAAGAGCGTCATCTTGCGACCATGAGGGTTGGACTGTGCTCGAAGATGCAACCTCTCTTCATCTACACATGCGACGCCATATTCAACAAAAGCACGTGCCACTTCATCAACGGTGACTCCCAGATGTTTTGCCAATGCCAACACTTGTTCGCGTAACTCAACCGATACATTGACATACCGATACGGTCGATGTTTCTTTTCCCATGTTCGATTCCGTTTAGCTGGTCGGCGACCGTGTCGGCTCCAATGCCCGGCTGTGTCGGTCAATGGGATCTGGCTGGCAAATTCACTACGATCTGTGTCGGCAGGTGTGTCGGTAACTGTATCGGTGAGCATATCCTTGCGCGGCATGATCTCCTCCTATGCCTTCAAGACGATATCCACCAGCCGGCTGTATTCTTGTGCTGCGCGGCTGTCGGGAGCATGCTCGAAGATGGTTTGTCCGAACGCCGGGCATTCCGCTAACACTGCAGCACGATGGATCGGCGGTAAGATCAAGTTTCCCAATGTGGAGCGAAGCGTCTCTAAATTGAGACGATGTTCTTTGACAGTTTCCATGAAGAAGGTGGGCAGCACACCAAATAATCCGCCCTTCCAGCCCTTCTCGGATGCGAGCCGTTTCATGGTTTCCAGCACCTGACGCACACCATCCGAACCCAGTGCTTCTGCCGGCGTAGGGACAATCACCAGATCGCTTGCCCACAACACGCGTTCCTGAATGCCGCCCAGACTTGGTGCCGTGTCCAATACCAGATAGTGGTATTGAGGGTTGCAGAACCGATCCAATGTTTCCCGTACCCATGAGATGGATTTGCCCTGTGAGTTGATCATCGCCTGGGCATCGGCGGTCTGCTTATTGCCCGGTAACAGCCAGAAGTTGTCACGTTGCGTGCTGATGATTCTTCCCTGGATGTAAGCGGTTTCGCTTGCGCCTATATCCATCGTGAGTAGGGAATAGGCGCCTGAACTTGGCGGAAGGTGCAGCGCACGCGCCGCCTGTCCCTGTGGATCGAAGTCCAGTAATAGCACTCTCTTTCCCCGCAGCGCCAGTCCATGCGCCAGAGTGACGGCAGTAGTAGTTTTTCCAACTCCGCCTTTTTGATTTGCAATCGCAATTACGGTTGTCATTGAAAATATCCTTTTAAATTTAAATCTGTAATTTCTCTGGCAAGAGAACATGCAATTCTGCCGGAGGTAATTTTTCCAAGACAGCCTTTAACTTTGGTTCAAGCTGATGTTGGAGCATCGATTAAATATCAAAAAAGATTGTGGGGATGGACAGATATGTCGTTTGCTTACAGACACGAGTTGGATACCCCTCGAATAAACCTAATAGACTCGGACCCATGAACAACAGACAAACTATTTTGACATGTCTAAATCATCTAATTGATTCACCAAATTCACGCTCAACCTTTTCCATTGAAAGGATGCGTAATACTTCAACTCATGATCAAAAGAGTGAATACGGAGACTGCCAGGTTATAGACTTTTTGAGGGCTATTTAATGTTGCCAGACCCATCTCCAACCGAAGCAGATCGTATTGCTCTGAACAAGATGTTTAAGGCAATTGCCGAATATGGTCGAAAAGTGCGTTTACGCAAACAGACAGATGGAGGTTTGGTGATCCAGGGAATTCCAGAAGAGCCGGCTCCCGAACTTACGAGGCAGACTATTCAACGCAGGAGGCAATTCAGAAAAAAGAAAGTTTGAACATGAAATGAAACGGGCGTAATCCGTGTAGCTTGAAAGGTATAATTCCCTTTTGGAGCGCAAATTATGGCAGATGATGAATGGTTGACAATCCAACAAGCTGCGAAACTCAGTGGTTATCATGCTGAGTATTTGCGTATTATTGTTCGAGCGGGGAAGTTGGTGGCCCACAAATTTGGTCCCGTGTGGGCGATCAGCAAGAAATCATTGCTGTCCTATCTCCAGACTGCTGAAAAGTCGGACGATATGCGGCAAGGTCCAAAAGTGATTAAAAAGTAAAACCCTTTGCTTGACCTGTTGTTTGCTTGCTTTAAATACATTTTACTGATAAAATGTATTTACACAGAATAACGGGCGCGTAAAGTGGTGGAACACGATACGCGCCCTGACCCAAACCACCGGTATAAGCGGTAGCGGTTAACGACAATTAGAATTACCCCCCAACGACAACTAGAAATGCCCACCGATAAGGCCCCGGAAACGACTACACTCTTCTGGAGAAGGAGAGCCAATGACCGCAACCGATGCCCAAGTGAGGCTAATGATGAGAGAACGAAGCAATGGCAAGACCCAACAACAAGCTGCGGTCAAGGTCAACCTGCACAGCCGCAAGACTGTGCAAAAGTACGAACAGTTGGGACAGTTGCCAAGCGACCTGAAAGAAACCCGCCGATACCGTACCCGTCGCGACCCATTTGAAAAAGACTGGACGGAGATAGAAGCAAAACTGGCAGCGGCGCCCGAGTTGGAAGCAAAAACTATCTTCGGATGGCTGTGCGAGCGGGATGGGATCCAATATCAGGAAGGACAATTGCGAACTCTGCAACGTCGTGTCAGTAACTGGCGGGTGCTAAATGGCAACCCGACCCTAACGCTGGATCAAATCCATCATGCGGGTGAAGTGCTGCAAAGCGATGGGACCTGCATGAACGAACTGGAAGTCACACTGCAGGGAGAACCATTCGATCACATTCTGTTCCACAGCGTCCTGCCGTACTCGAACTGGGAATGGGGACGCGTGGTGCAGAGTGAATCGCTTCTCTCGATCCGTCTGGGACTGCAAAGCACCCTTCTCAAACTCGGGTACGTGCCGCAGGCGCACCAGACCGACCATACCACCGCCGCCACACACAAACTGGGAGCGGCAGACCGACAAAAGAGTCCGTGTGAACGCGGGTACAACGAGGAGTACCTGCAATTGCTGGCGCACTATGGATTGGAAGCGCGCACGATCCATCTATCCAGCCCCAACGAAAACGGCGACGTGGAGTCCTCCAACGGCGGACTGAAACGGGCAGTGAAACAACACCTGCTCCTGCGCGGCAGCCACGACTTCGAGAGCATCGAAACCTACGAAGCCTTCCTGTTCGACATCATGGAAAAACGTAACGCCGCACGGCAGGCCAAATTGAACGAAGAAATCGCTGCTATGAAAATGCTCACAGCCAAGCCTTGGCCGCAGATGCGCGAACTCAACGTGCGGGTCGGACAGAATGGAATTCTGCGAGTGGGCAGCAATGGCTACAGTGTTCCCAGCGGGTTGAAAGGCAAGCGCGCCACCGTTCGCGTCTACGAATGGCATATTGAGGTCTGGTACGCCAACCAGCGCATCGAGACCCTGCCACGCGTGCCAGGCGCCCACCACTACCAAATCAACTACCGTCACGTGATTGACAGCCTGCTGCGCAAACCTGGTGGATTTCGCAACTACCGCTACCGCGATGATCTTTTTCCGCTGGAGGTTTTTCGCCAGGCTTGGGATGTCCTCAACCAGCATTTGCCACCGCGGCGGGCAGACTTGACCTACCTGCGGATTTTGAAACAAGCCGCGCTTGGATTGGAATCGGACGTTGCTCAGGCGCTTCACCTGCTGCTAGATCAAGACCAAGGTCAAAACCTCTGGGATGAAAAAACCATTACCGAATTGACCGGAGTGATGACCGCCCCCCAGGGTGTGCCGGTACTGGCTCTCCCGCTGGTGAACCTGAGCCTCTACGATCAACTCTTTCTGGTGGAGGCTGAGTATGTCGCCGCTTGAACAAATCCAGCAACACTTTCGCAGCCTGCGCATGCCCACCGCCGTGGAAATCGTGGGCGACCTGCTAACTACCGCCACCCGCGAAACCTGGCCGCTCGAAACCTTCCTGTCCGAACTGCTTGGGCAGGAAATCGAAGGTCGCAGCCAACGCCGCGTTGAGCGCCTGCAAAAGTCTTCCCGCCTGCCTGCAGGCAAGACCCTGGCGGCTTTCGACCAAAAGAAACTACCCTTGCGTCTCACCCGTCAGTTGGCTCAACTATGCAGCGGCGAATTTGTCACCCGCGCCGAAAACCTGCTGATCTTTGGATTGCCTGGAGTTGGAAAAACCCATTTCGCTGCCGCGGTCGGGCACCAACTGGTTCAGGCTGGACACAGCGTCCTTTTCACCCCCACCTTTCACTTAGTGGACGAACTCTTGCGGGCAAAGCGTGATCTGCTGCTTGAGCGTGAACTGCGCCGTCTTGATACTTACGAAGTGATCATCCTCGACGACATCGGCTATGTCCAACAATCCCGCGACGAGATGGAAGTACTCTTCACCCTGCTGGCCGAACGTTACGAACGCCGCAGCGTCATCATCACGTCGAACCTGGTTTTTTCACAATGGGAACAAATATTCAAAGACCCCATGACCACCGCCGCCGCCATCGACCGCGTCGTCCACCACAGCATCATCGTGGAATTTGGAAAGGAGATCCCCAGCCACCGAGCACAACAAGCCGCTCAACGCATCAAACAAGAAAACCCCGATTAGATTTTTTCGGCGTATGGAGTGCTGCGGGGGCTAGTCCCCGCAGCACTCCATACGCTCCCACCCCATGGGCATTTCTAATTGTCGCCAAGTCCATTTCTAATTGTCGTTGACAGGGTCGACAGGGTTTGTGTTTGAGGTGGTGTCCAGGCAGCCTCCCAATGACCAGGGAATTGAGCTGAAATGCTCGTGACAGTTACTGTGAGGGGACCCTTTGGCAAGGGTTCATTGTAATAGAGGTCGGAAGTAAAAGGTCCGATCGAGAAAGAGCCTCCACCGCCGCCTCCTGCCATCCCAGTGAGCGGATGTGCTTTATCGAACAGGGTAGCGTACATTACACCCGTCTCCGATTCCATATCGAATCTCAGGTACGCTTGTACACCATCTGTCAGATCGTACGATACCCTCGCCACGCGCAGGGTATGTCCATTTCCTACGTCAAGATCCAGACCCAAGTCCCAGTCTTCCCCGGGTTGTGGATCGGGCCCCGGGTCGAAGGTAAAGCTTGCATCCGTTGCCAGACTCGCAAATAACGAGTCAAGGACAAGGGTCAGGGGGCCGGGAATCTGAATGGGTGCCGTCTTGATGGCAAAAGCGGTCTGGTCGGGAACAAAGGTTGCCTGAATCTCATTTGTGGCTTCCCAATCCAGTTCGTAGGCAACTTCCTGCCCGCTCGCATCCAGGAGGTGGAATGTGGCAGGATCCAGGGGAATATCGATCGAACCCAAGCCTGAGTTTTCGTAGTGAATAGTCGCGTAGATCAAGTAGCCATCATCCATCTGTACGGCACGGTCGAGGGCGAGAGAAGCTCCATCGGTGACCAGACTCGTATTCGTCTGCGCCGGAGGGAGAAGCGTTGGGGTCGCCACGACTGGGGTGGAAATCTCAATGACCGGGAACACTGCCTCGGGTGCGGCAGGAACGAGGCGCAGTGACAATTCCCAGTTCTCGGGAGCCTCGCCCGGCTTGGCGAGGATCAGGCAGGGCATCACAAAGGTCACTTCGTCCACTGTGGAGGGGATGGCCGGGTACAGGCTCTTCAGTTCATAGCCGGTCGCCCAACCGAGCGCAGATTGAGGCTGAGTATGCGTCAGCTCGCGATCGGGCAAACGCAGGCTCGCGGAGTCGAGGCACCCATTCTTAGGAGAGTCGCTAACCAACTTTCTCCATGGCCAGCCTTCGACCGAAACCTGGATGAGGGTCCGATCCGAAGCGGCCCACACCTCTTCCACTGTGAGTGTGATGCCGTCCCGCGTGACCGAAACCGGTTCCGCTAGCAAGCGGATCTGTCCTTCACTGATCAGGCCGATCCCCGGCACATAGCCGATCCAACGCTCGATAGCAGCTCTCACACTGGGGACACTTACTAGCCCGGTCACAAGCACTAGCAGGAGAAGAAACACTACCGCAAAGACTTTCATACGTGGTTGCATGGTTGTACTTTTTCCTTTCTGAATTCGCGCCAGGATACGCGGAGCCAGATCGGGATTTGCAGCCATTTGATCACGAGCCACATGATCCAGGATTTGGGAATAGGATTTCCGATTCATTCCGCCGTCCTTTCCGAACCGAGCAGCGAGCGCAAACGAGTACGCGCTGCATTCAATAGCCATTTCACTGTGCCGGGAGGGGAGTCCAACGCAGCAGACATTTCCTGTTCGCTCATCTCAAGGTAATAGCGCTGGACAATTACTGCCCTCTGGCGGGGATGTAGTTTTGCGAGAGCTTCGCTGATCTGCCACTTCAGTGTGTTGAACTCCACCTGTTCTTCCACGGAGGCTGCCTGTTCGAGAAGGGCTTCCACTCCGGATATATCCTCATCTTCAAGTGAATGTCCATTTCTTTTCTCTCGCTCGATGGTATTGAGTGCTACATTGACCACGCTGCGCATGAAGTACGGTTCGAATGGACGCGTATCATCAAAGTTCCTGACGCGTTGGTAGAAACGGACGAATGTGTCTTGAACCACGTCTTCAGCTGTAGGCTCGTCGTGTGTAATCAGAAAAGCCGTTCGGAGGGCCTTTCCCTGATGGCGGGCGATTAAGCATTCCAGCCCGCCGATATCGCCGTTTTTCAAGCGGCGAATGGCATGCAAATCTTCCATATCTGGTTTCATTTTGTGGCGCTCACATCAACTATTAGATATACAACCAAGTCTCGTAAAAGGTTGGCTATATTCGAGATAGGGATGCTTTGCTGATTTTCCAGGCATTCTGTATACTTTTTAAAATCCCATTTAATAACGCCAGGAACCCACCCAAGAGAATAACCCACGCGAGATCCGGCTGATTGCGTATCATTACCTGCCATGGAACCTTGAACATCAATGGCATCATTATCAACATCCAGAGGGCTACGATCAGCCCAATTAAGACTGGTAGAACTATCTGCTTAAACCATGAAGCCGATACAAACTGATTTCGTTGATTCTGCCTACGCAGGGTAAATATGAAACGGCCTAGTTTGAAAAATTCAAAACCCAAAAAACTTATGAAAAAGATATAGAGAGTGTAAATTTTCATATCTGGTTCGACCAGTGACGGTTTCTGCCCCATGAGTATATTGGCAACACCGGCAGAGACGTTACGAATTCCATCCCCTAGCAAGACTGTATTGGTGTTAACCAGCAAAACGATTCCCCACTTTCTCGCAGGTATAAAGATCATGTCGGCGTGAAAGTTAGGTGTGTCGCCATCGTGCACCAGGACAGGAGTATTATTCATCTCTATGACATACCAGCCCATGCCATAGTATCCCGATGGCTGCCGATGATAGCCTTCCGGTGCAGCTGATACGGCGGGAGCATGTAGGGTCTCTATTGTGTGCGACGATACGATCGAAACATCTTTGTATTGACCCGCATTCATCTGGGCAATCATGTAATGTCCCAGATCTTCCGCGCTTGAAATCAGATAACCTGCGGGCACCATTCCACGTGGATAAGGCAAATTACTGGTATTTACTGGGAAACCAAACCACTGACGATAGCCAGCGGACATGCCGTGCTGTTGAGCCTCTACCTGCGATGTAAAGCTATTATTCATTTCTAGTGGTTTGAAAATATGTTCCTGAATATATGCTTCATAAGACGTGCCTGAAACTGCCTGGACAACCATCCCTAACGTAACGTAATTTGCGTTGCTGTATTCGAATCCAGCGCCTGCAGCGTGATGCATCCGTTCTCTACCGAGCGCGTGAACATAATGCTCGATGGCACTGTCGGAGGTATCCCAGTCTGCTATCATTTTTTCACCAGTAGATCGAGAAATGCCGCTGGTCTGATTAAGCAGATGTCGGATGGTGATTCGTGATGCTCTGGATTCAGGAATTTGGTCGTCTATTTCAAGAGGAGGCAAAATAGAAAACCAAGTTAGATAATGCTGGACAGGCGTATCAAGATCGATTTTCCCGGCTTCCACAAGCTGCATAATGGCCAGGGCAGTGAATGATTTGGTCAAAGAACCGATCAACATCGGGGTCTGCGGAGTAAGCGGACGTCCGGATGAATCTGCAATGCCAAAACTCTTCAAGTGGACGATCTGATTTCCCTGAACAATTGCAATGGCTATTCCTGGGATATGCAGGTCAGCCATTTCTGACAAAATGTAATTGTCTATTTGCGGAAAAGCCGTCAAATCGACATTTGTGGTTTGTTGTGCAGAGACAGGTGCCATAGCAAGGGCGCAAATCAGCACGACAGATACAATAGTCACCCATCGATGAATCTTGATTAATCTTGGAGAATGCATTTTGCCTACTTAATCTTCCAATGTTGAAGGGACCAAACACTCTATTCGCACCAAATCTGCTCCTTGATCGAGCAATAATCATTTCACAGGATGATCGCCAGATTGAATGCCACCAACGCAAGAGTAACGATCAAGTAATAAAAGCGATGGGTGCGCCCTCCAATGGAGCTTTTCAAGTCAAGAATGGCTAGCAAGGCAATCATGATGGCCAGCAAAAGGTTGATAAATGGCAGATCCAATAGGCCAGACTGCCACCATAGCAGGTCAGCGTACGGGCGTGGCCAGGGAACATAGATCAGATTGGGAATGAAGGCGGTGATCGCTAGACAGAACAGACTAAAGAGTGATGCAAGCACGGCTAGCACAGCAGACCACTTCAGGAAGAGATTACTTGACGAATACGTGGTGGCAACGTCTATTGCTGCTGGTGCTTTTTTTCGGCGAAATTTCCTGCTCAAGGCGCGCACAGGCTGGAAAAACAATGTAGATAAGAAGATGAATCCGCAAAGGGTATAGATGATTAATCGAACAGGCAGGAGTTGCCGGCTGATCTTGAATACCTGATAATTAGATTCAGAAGTCGTTGTTCTGTGCACGAGATCGTAGGGGTTACCTTGTGAGTCGAAGAACAGTCCCGGCTGCACTTCGCTCAGTATGAAAGTCTGATCTAGTACCGCAATAGCGAGCGCCCCATTATTATCCTTAACCTCGACCATAATAAGTGGGAATCCCCATCTCGTCTGCATGTAGGAACCGATGTAAGTCTGACGGCGCCGTTGACCGGCCTCATCCAATGGCATGGCTTTGCTGGCGATCAAATTGCTGAGGGCCGTATCAGTCAGGGGAGCCGCACCATTCTGGATGAAACCATAAGCAGGTTGTATGGAAGGCAATGTGCTCGCCCGCGAGTGGTAAAGTGGGATGTTTGCAGAGATAATGCTGCCCAACACATCATCTACGATTTGCATATTCAAGCTGGCATTATCAGCATTGGTTAGCACCACTGCCCCGAGCTTCAACTCGGGATACCAAACCATGTTACTGTTAAAACCGAAGCCACCCCCGCCGTGTTGGAAGCGGCGCGTCCCTTGCCAATCTGCAGTGCCTATCCCAAGAGCATATTCGGCTTCGAGGGCGGCTGAGTTGGGTGGCTCGTACATGGTTTCAGCCAGATCCTGGCGCAGCAGCCGTGTCCCATCAAATGTGCCTTCATTGATATGGAACTGAAGATAACGTGCCATATTGTCGGCGGTTGTCCACACCCCGCCAGATGGGATGAGCAGGAATTCAGCTGGCGGGCGGAGCGGTATCGGGCTGTGTCCGATGGCTCTGTCTGCCGTGGCGCGCACTTGATCGATTTCCAACGTGGAGTTCATCATCCCCAGCGGTTCCAGAACCTTCTCCTGTACATATTGCGTGAACGGCATTCCTGAGCGTACTTGGAGGATATAACCAGCCAGGTCAATTCCTAGATTTGAATACGCCCAACGAGCTCCGACTGGGAACATTAACCAGGTGTCCGAGATACTGGCGATGTGCTCTTCGAAAGTATGACCGGGCAGATCGTTGTTACCGCCTATCGGTGCCTCGTGGACAAAACCAGCAGTGTGACTGAGCAACATGCGTAAAGTGATCTTTTGCTCGGGATGCTCCTCGAAAATGCTATTGACGTGAAAATCGGGCAGGTAGGTGGTGATGGGCTCATCCAGGTCGACCAATCCATCCTGCACG
>Ga0137355_1000094_pt1 | contig 13712 bp, 7 predicted proteins | sample EasRivERMLT800_2_FD_104763 | JGI IMG/M metagenome (GOLD analysis project Ga0137355, IMG submission 104763) | Soil microbial communities from meander-bound floodplain in the East River, Colorado, USA - East River MetaG ERMLT800_2 | ecosystem: Environmental > Terrestrial > Soil > Floodplain ... | reverse complement strand
TGGAAGAAGTCTTCGACGATGCGGTTGAACAGTGCCGGGTCCTCGAGATTGAGCGCATGGCCGCTTCTCGGCAGCACCACCAGTCCCGCTTTCGGGATCGTGCGCTTCATCAGCAGCCCCGGCTCGAGCGTGGCGTCGGCCTCGTCGCCCGCCACGACCAGGGTGGGCGCCGTGATGCCCGCCATCTCCGTCTTCAGGTCGTAGAGCGAGGGCCGGCGCGCCTGGTAGCCGAGCATGGTGTTGGCGGAGCCGAGCGCCGAGTGCTCGGTCAGGTAGCGGATGTACCGGTCGAACCCGCGCGGGTCCTTCGTTCGCAACTGCAGGCGCGACGCATTGTGGCCGTAGGTGGCGGCGAACTTCGCCATGCCCTCCTCCAGCAATACCTTGGCGTTCGCGCGCGCGGAGCGCTGGAACTCCTCCCTCTGTGCCGGCACCGCACCGTAGCCGCAGCCGGAGACGACGAGGCCCAAGGCGCGCGCGCTGTACTTGATGCCGAAATGCAGCGTGGCGAAGCCGCCCATGGAAAGTCCCACGACGTAGGCGCGCTGGATCTTCAGCGCGTCCAGCACCGCGAGGACGTCGTCTCGCGCGCGCTCCTGCGAGTAGCGCTCCATGCTCTCGGGCACGTCCGAGGGCGGGTAGCCGCGCGCGTTGTAGGCGATGCAGCGGTAGCGGCGCGAAAAGTGGGAGAGCTGCGCATCCCAGCTGCGCAGGTCCCCGGCGAACTCGTGCACGAACACGATCGACACGCCAGCGCCCGCCTCCTCGTAGTGCAGTTTCACGCCGTCGTCGGTGGTGATGTGGGGCATGTTGGTAGACTGACAGAAGATGGATCTGAAGCTTAAAGGAAAGCGGGCGCTCGTGACGGGCGGTTCGAAAGGCATCGGCTGGGCGAGCGCCTGCGCCCTTGCCGACGAAGGCTGCGAGGTGCTGATCGCCGCCCGCAACGCGCCTGCCGGCGGGCGCTTCAAGTTCCGCGCCACCGACCTCTCGCAGCGTGGCGCCGCCGAAACGCTGGCCGAATGGGCGGGACAGCTCGACATCCTGGTCAATAACGCGGGCGCCATTCCCGGCGGCGACTTGCTGCGCGTGGACGAAGACACCTGGCGCCGCGCCTGGGACCTGAAGATGTTCGGATATATCAATCTCACGCGCCAGGTCTATGCGCGCATGAAGGCGAAGAAGGCCGGGGTCATCGTCAACATCCTGGGCAACGCGGGCGAGAAGCTGGACGCGAGCTACATCGCGGGCAGCACCGCCAACGCGGGCCTCATGGCCTTCACCCGCACGCTCGGCGGCGCTTCCCACGCGGACGGCATCCGCGTGCTCGGCATCAACCCGGGCCCGGTGGCCACCGACCGGCTGAAGAGCCTGTTCCGGCAGCGCGCCGAGACGACGTTCGGCGACCCGGAGCGCTACCCGGAGCTGTTCGCGGGAATGTCATTCGGGCGTCCGGCCACACCCGAGGAAATCGCCTGGGCGGTGGCGTTCCTCGCCTCCGAGCGCTCCGCCTACACGACCGGTTGCATCCTCTCGATCGACGGCGGGCTGGCCGCCCGCTCCACTTAGCTTTCCAAGGAGGATTTCTTGAAGGCCCTGCTCTGCAAGCAGTTCGGCCCGCCCGAGTCGCTGGTGCTGGAAGACGTTCCCTCGCCCAGCGCCGGGGCCGGCGAAGTCGTCATCGGCATCAAGGCGGCGAGCGTGAATTTTCCCGACGTGCTGATCATCCAGAACAAGTACCAGTTCAAGCCGCCGCTGCCCTTTTCGCCCGGCAGCGAGCTCGCCGGCGTGGTGAAGGAGGTCGGCGCAGGCGTGAGCAACGTGAAACCGGGCGACAAGGTGATCGCCTTCACCGCTTTCGGCGCGTTCGCAGAGGAAGTGAAGACCGAAGCTGTACGCCTGTTGCCGCTGCCTGAGGGCATGAGCTTCGAGGAAGGCGCCTCCTTCATCCTCACCTACGGCACCACCGACCACGCGCTGCGCGATCGCGGGCAGCTGAAAGCGGGCGAGACGCTCCTGGTGCTCGGCGCCGCGGGCGGCGTCGGCGTCGCCGCGATCGAGATCGGCAAGGCGCTCGGCGCGCGCGTCATCGCCTGCGCCTCGAGCGAGGAGAAGCTGGCGGTGTGCCGGCAGCACGGCGCCGACGAATGCATCAATTACGCGAGCGAGGATCTGCGCGAGCGCATCAAGACTCTCACCGGGAGCCACGGCGTGGACGTGATCTACGACGCGGTCGGCGGCCCCTACACGGAGCCCGCGTTCCGCTCGATCGCCTGGCGCGGCCGGCACCTCGTCATCGGCTTCGCCGCCGGCGATATCCCGAAGCTGCCGCTCAACCTGCCGCTGCTCAAGGGTGCCTCCGTGGTCGGCGTATTCTGGGGCGACTTCACGAGACGCGAGCCGCAGGTCTTCGGCGAGAGCGCGCGGCAGCTCGCGCGCTGGTATCGGGAAGGCAAGCTGAAGCCGCACGTGTCGGCGACCTATCCACTTGCGCAGGCCGCCGAGGCGATGAACCTGCTCGCGTCGCGCAAGGCGAAGGGCAAGGTCGTCATCCGCATCGGTGCTTAGCGCCTTCGTCGAGACGCTCGCCGGGCTCGCCGCGCCCTGGGTGCTCGCGCTGTGCGTCGCCGTGGTATTCGCCGCCTACACCTTGCGCGGGGCCACCGGCTTCGGCGCCGGCGTGGTCGCCATCCCGATGCTCGCCCTGGTGATGCCCCTCAATGTGGTGATCCCGGTCGTCACGACGCTCGGCATCATCGCCTCGCTGGGGCAGTCGGCGCAGGAGATCCGCTACGTGGACTGGCGGGCGCTGCGCGGGCTGGCGCTGCCCTCCGCGGCGGGCCTGGCGTTCGGCTTGTGGCTTTTCGCGTCGCTGGACCAGGCGCTGCTGCTGAAGGCCTTCGCCGTCTTCATCATCGCCTACGGACTGTGGTCCCTCCTGCCGCGCGCTCCCGCCACGCAGGCGCCGCCGCGGGCGCTCGCCGCAGCGGTCGGCGGCGCGGGCGGATTGGTGGCAACGCTGTTCGGCGGCATGGCGGGTCCGTTCTACGCGATCTACCTGCGCGCGCTGCAGCTGGACAAGCGGCGCTTCCGTGCCAGCATGTCCTCGGTGCTGCTGTGCCTGGGCCTGGTGCGCGCGGGCGGCTACGGCGGGCTCGGGTTCTACGATCGTCGGGCGATCGCGGTGCTGGTGCTGTTCGCGCCGGTAATGGCGCTCGCCATGTTCGCCGGCGATCGCTGGCACGCACACCTCGATCAGGCGCGCTTCGAGCGCATCGTCGCGCTGCTCCTCGCGGGAAGCGGCGTCGCCCTGCTGCTCAAGTAGTGGGCGGCGTGCCGTCGCCCGGCCCCAGCGGGCGCTGCATCAGTACGCTGTCCACCCAGCGGCCGAGCTTGTAGCCCGTGGAGCGCAAGGTGCCCACGCGCACGAAGCCGAGCCGCGCATGCAGCGCGATCGAACCGGCATTGGCGCTGTCGCCGATCACCGCGATCACCTGGCGATAGCCGAGGCCTTCGCAAATGCGCAGAAGCTGCGTGAGGAGCTGCGTGCCGATGCCTTTGCCGAGGTGCCCGTCCTTGATGTAGATCGAGTCCTCCAGCGCGTAGCGGTATGCCGAGCGAGCCCGGTAGGGCGCGCAATAGCCATAGCCGAGGACTTCGCCGCGCTCCACCGCGACCAGATACGGCAGGCCGCGGGCGGTGACGTCGGCATGGCGGCGCCGCATCTCCTCCACGTCGGGCGGCATCTCCTCGAAGGTGGCGAGCCCGCGCAGCACATGATGCGCGTAGTTGGCCTGGATCGCAGCGAGGTCGCCCTGCGCGGCGGCGCGGACTTCCACCTCAGCGGGCGTAGCCGGGCGCTTCGCGGTCGAGGATGCGCTTGAGCGCGGCGAAGTGTGCGCCGGCGTACTTCGGCGTGTCGGCGAGGATCATGCGGTAGGTCTCGCGCACGACCTCCGGCCGCACTTTCCTGAACGGCAGCCCGGTGGCGCGCGCCAGCACCTGCAACCGGCAGGCGCGCTCCAGGTAATAGAGCAGGTCGTATGCCTCGGCCACCGTAGGGCCGACCACGATCACGCCATGGTTGGCGAGGAACAGCACGCGCTTCCCGCCAAGCACACGCGCCAGGCGGTCGCCCTCGGCGTTGTCCACCACCAGGCCGTTGTAGGTATCGTCGTAGGCGATGTCGTCGGCAAAGCGCAGCGCGTTCTGCTCCACCATCTCCAGGCGGCCCGGCTCGGTGAGCGTCAGCGCCGTGGCGTAGGGCATGTGGGTGTGCAGCACGCAGGCGGCTTTCGGGTTGGCGAGATGGATGCGCGAGTGGATGTAGAACGCGGTCTTCTCCGCTTCGCCGTCACCTTCGAGAACGTTTCCCTTCTCATCCAGTGCCAGCAGGTTTGAGGCAGTGACCTCGCTCCAGTGCAGGCCATAGGCATTGAGCAGAAAACGCTTACCGTCCGGCAGCATCAGAGTGAAGTGGTTGCACACGCCTTCGTGCAGCTCCATGCGCACCGCGAGGCGGAACGCCGCGGCCAGGTCGATGCGCGCCTGGCGGTCGGCGGTGGAGGCAACCCCCAGTGTTTCCAGTTTTCCCACTCTAGTCCCGGCGGTGCGGCAGCTTCATGCGCGAAATCGTCCAGCGAGTAACCTGTTCTTCGGGCTCGTCGCCGGTCGTTGTCGTGAGAGGTATCGCGAGGTTGGTGACGAAAATGTCGTTGCCGAAGATCACGGGGCTCGCGGGAAACAGCAGCCCGTCAGGCGTCCCGTCGCGCTTGATGCCGCGGAACTCGCCGAGCCTGGCGACGACCTTGCCGCCCGCGTCCAGAGCCACAACCTCGTCGGCCTGGTTTGCGGCGACCCACAGCAGCCCCTGCTTGTCGAAGGCCATGCCGTCCGCGCCGTTGATGCTCTCGGCGAAGACCGAAACCTCGAGCGTGGCCATGTCTAGCCTCAGCACGCGGTCATCTCCCGTATTGGCGATGAACAGCGCGGACTCGCCCTTGTTGAAGGCGAGCCCGTTGGCGCCGAAAGGCGGAAATCCGGCGGTGGCGAGCAGCGGGTCGTGACTGAACGTTTGTACGCTGCAGCCGGGCGCGCAGGTCTCCGGATTCGTGATCTTGAAGATCGCGCCCTGGAACGAGTCTGAAATGTAGAGATTCCCGTGGCTGTCGAAGGCCATCGCGTTCGGCACGCGAGCGCCGGAACCGAAGGTGATCGTGTCCGAGCTGCCGTCCGGGTTCCCTGCCGTGCGCGGCACCGGCGCGCCGATCGCCGGGATCGCAGCCACATCCCGCAGGGTCGCCGGGGCCAGGTCCGCCGCAATGCGCTGGATCTTGGAGCCGGTGCCCACGAAGTCGCCGACCACAGTGAAGTAGACCTTGTGCTTGGCGCGATCGAACTCCAGGCCGAGCAGCGGCGCGATGCCGAGGTCGCGCTGATCGACGAGGCGCCCATGCCGGTCGTAACGCAACAACTTGTTCTGCGCCCCGCCATCAAACGTGCCGACGTAGATGTCGCCGTTTGCGGGATTGGCCGCAATGCCTTCTGGAAAACGCACGCCTTCCGGAAGTACCGCAAAGGTGTCGACGTCGCGGTCGACGAACAACCGGTTGGAGCGGCCGTCCGCGTACGCCGGCCCCGTGACCGCAATGACACAGACCTGCAGCGAGACCGCCAGAGCCGCGAAATGCCTTGTCATGTTCCCCTCCCCTCAAGTATCACGCGCCAGTAAGAACGGACGATGCGACGACCTGCAGCCGAGGATACTGCAACAACTGCAGGAGTTCCACGGGTCCGAGCTTGGCCGGACCCGAAAAAGAAAAGGCCGCCTCGCGGCGGCCTTTCCATCCTGCGCCTTACGCCGGGACTCAGCTGCCGCCCGCGGCAGCAGCCTCCGTCGTCGCGGCAGCGACCGGCACTTCCTCGGCCAGCACCGGCAGATCGATCACCGGCGGCTCGGCGGCCTGGTCCTTGCGGATCTTGTGGTAGGCCATGCCGGTACCCGCCGGGATGAGGCGCCCGACGATGACGTTCTCCTTGAGGCCCCTGAGGCCGTCTCGCTTGCCCATGATGGCGGCCTCGGTCAGCACGCGCGTGGTCTCCTGGAAGGAGGCCGCGGAGATGAACGAGTCCGTGGACAGCGACGCCTTGGTGATGCCGAGCAGCATGTAGGAGAACACCGCCTCTTTCTTGCCTTCCTTGACGGCCTTTTCGTTCTCCTCCAGCAGATCGGCGCGCTCCACCTGCTCGCCCTGGATGAAGGAGGTCTCGCCCGGATCCTCGATCTGCACGCGCCTGAGCATCTGGCGCACGATTACCTCGATGTGCTTGTCGTTGATCTTCACGCCCTGCAGGCGGTACACGTCCTGCACCTCGTCGATGATGTAGCGCGCGAGCGCCTCCACGCCGAGCAGGCGCAGCAGGTCGTGCGGGTCCACCGAGCCGTCGACGATCATCTCGCCCTTGTTCACCACCTGGCCGTCGTGCACCAGCACGTGCTTGTCCTTCGGGATCAACTCCTCGTGCTGCGTGCCTTCCAGGTCGGTGATCACCAGGCGCTGCTTGCCCTTGGTGTCCTTGCCGAAGGAGACGGTGCCCGTGTACTCTGCGAGGATCGCCTTGTCCTTGGGCGCGCGCGCCTCGAACAGCTCGGCCACGCGCGGCAGGCCGCCGGTGATGTCGCGCGTCTTGGACGTTTCCTGCGGGATGCGCGCCAGCACTTCGCCCACCTGCATCTGCTGTCCGTCGCGCGCTGCGATTACCGCGCCTACCGGAAAGCTGATGTTCACGGCGTGGTCGGTGCCGGCAATGCGCACTTCGTCGCCCTTTTCGTTGAGCAGCTTGACCGAGGGGCGCACGCCCTTGGCCGCCGCGCTGCCGCGGCGCTTGGGATCGATCACCACCAGCGTCGAAAGGCCGGTGACGTCGTCGATCTGTTTTGCCACCGTCACGCCTTCCTCGACGTGCTCGAACCGCACCGCGCCGGCGTACTCGGTGATGATGGGACGGTGGTGCGGATCCCAGGCGGCGACCGTCTTGCCCGCGCGAATGGTGTCACCGTCCGCCACCTGCAGCGTCGCGCCGTAAGGCACCTTGTGGCGCTCGCGCTCGCGGTGGTTGTCGTCCACGATAATCACTTCGCCCGAGCGCGAAATCACCACCTTGTCGCCCTTGGCGTTGGTGACGTAGCGCATGGTGGGGGTGAAACGAATCATGCCAGCGGACTTCGCCTCTACGTGGCTCTGCACCGCGGTACGGCTCGCAGCGCCACCGATGTGGAACGTGCGCATGGTCAGCTGCGTGCCCGGCTCGCCGATCGACTGCGCCGCGATCACGCCGATCGCCTCGCCGACATTGACGATCGAGCCGCGGCCGAGGTCGCGCCCGTAGCACTTGGCGCACACGCCCCAGCGCGTGTCGCAGGTGAGCGGCGTGCGCACCTTGACCTCGTCGATGCCGACGTTGTCGATCGTGTCCACCGCGTCCTCGTCCACCAGCGAACCCGCTGTGGAAAGTACGTCCTGGGTCTCCGGGTTGATCAAGTCCACGGCCAGCACACGGCCGAGGATGCGCTCGCGCAGCGCCTCGACCACTTCGCCGCCTTCGACCAGGGCGCGCATGACGATGCCGTTCTGCGTGCCGCAGTCGTCTTCCGTCACCACCAGGTCCTGCGTCACGTCGACCAGGCGCCGCGTCAGGTAGCCCGAGTTGGCGGTTTTCAGCGCCGTGTCGGCCAGGCCCTTGCGTGCACCGTGGGTCGAGATGAAGTACTGCAGCACGTTGAGACCTTCGCGGAAGTTCGCCGTGATCGGCGTCTCGATGATCGAGCCGTCGGGCTTGGCCATCAGGCCGCGCATGCCGGCCAGCTGGCGGATCTGGGCGGCGGATCCGCGCGCGCCCGAGTCGGCCATCATGTAGATGGAGTTGAACGCTTCCTGGCGCACCTTCTTGCCATGGCGGTCGATCGTCTCCTCGGTGCCGAGCTGCTCCATCATGACCTTGCCGACCTGCTCGCCGCAGCGCGACCAGATGTCCACCACCTTGTTGTAGCGCTCGCCGACGGTAACCAGGCCCGAGGTGTACTGCGACTCGATCTCCTTCACCTCGGTCTCGGCCGCCGCGATCAGCTCCTGCTTGGCGGTCGGGATGTGCATGTCGTTCACGCCGAACGAGATGCCGCCGCGCGTGGCCATGGTGAAGCCGGCCTGCATCAGCTTGTCGGCGAAGATCACCGTCTCGCGCAGGCCGCAGCGGCGGAAGCCGATGTTGATCAGCTTCGAGATTTCCTTCTTCTTCAGCGGCTTGTTCAGCAGCTCGAAGGACAGGCCCGCGGGCAGGATTTCCGACAGCAGCGCGCGGCCGACGGTGGTCTGGTAGCGCTTGATGCGATCGACCTTCCCGCCCTCTGGCGTCAGGTCTTGTTCCTTGATGCGCACCCAGGCCTTGGCGCCCAGATCCACGTTGCGCGATTCATAGGCGCGCGATACCTCGGCCAGGTCGGCAAAGCTCATGCCCTCGCCCTTGGCGCCGATACGCTCGCGTGTGGCGTAGTAAAGGCCCAGCACTATGTCCTGCGACGGCACGATGATCGGCTCGCCGTTGGCGGGCGAAAGCACGTTGTTCGAGGCGAGCATCAACGTGCGCGCCTCCATCTGCGCTTCCAGCGACAGCGGCACGTGCACCGCCATCTGGTCGCCGTCGAAGTCGGCGTTGAAAGCCGCGCACACCAGCGGGTGCAGCTGGATCGCCTTGCCTTCGATCAGCACCGGCTCGAAAGCCTGGATGCCGAGGCGGTGCAGGGTCGGCGCGCGGTTGAGCATCACCGGGTGCTCGCGGATCACGTCTTCCAGGATGTCCCACACCTCGGGCACTTCCTGCTCCACCAGGCGCTTGGCCGCCTTGATGGTGGTGGCGAGCCCGAGCAGCTCCAGCTTGTTGAAGATGAACGGCTTGAACAGTTCCAGCGCCATCTTCTTCGGCAGGCCGCACTGGTGCAGCTTCAACTGCGGGCCGACCACGATCACCGAGCGGCCCGAGTAGTCGACGCGCTTGCCGAGCAGGTTCTGGCGGAAGCGGCCGCCCTTGCCCTTGATCATGTCGGCGAGCGACTTGAGCGGGCGCTTGTTGGCGCCGGTCATCGCCTTGCCACGGCGACCGTTGTCGAGCAGCGAGTCCACCGCCTCCTGCAGCATGCGCTTCTCGTTGCGCACGATGATCTCGGGCGCCTTGAGTTCCAGCAGGCGCTTGAGGCGGTTGTTGCGGTTGATCACCCGGCGATACAGGTCGTTCAGGTCCGACGTGGCAAAGCGCCCGCCGTCCAGGGGCACCAGCGGGCGCAGTTCCGGCGGCAGCACCGGCAGCACCTCCATGATCATCCAGTCGGGCTTGATGTTGGAGGCCTTGAAGCCCTCGAGCACCTTGAGGCGCTTGGCGAGCTTCTTGATCTTGGCCTCCGAAGAGGTCGCCTCGAGGTCCTTCCTCAGCTGGTCCAGGTCGCGGTTGATGTCGATCGCGCGCAGCAGCGCGCGGATGCCTTCCGCGCCCATGCTGGCGGAGAAGTCGTCGCCGAACTCCTCGACCTTGGCGAGGTAATCATCCTCGGTCAGCAGCTGGCAGCGCTTGAGCGGGGTCAGGCCCGGGTCGGTGACCACGTAGGCTTCGAAGTACAGCACGCGCTCGATGTCGCGCAGCGTCATGTCGAGCACCAGGCCCAGGCGCGAAGGCAGGGACTTCAGGAACCAGATGTGCGCCACCGGGCTGGCGAGCTCGATGTGGCCCATGCGCTCGCGGCGCACCTTGGCCAGCGTCACCTCGACGCCGCACTTCTCGCAGATTACGCCGCGGTGCTTCAAGCGCTTGTACTTGCCGCACAGGCACTCGTAGTCCTTGATCGGCCCGAAGATCTTGGCGCAGAACAGGCCGTCCCGCTCCGGCTTGAAGGTGCGGTAATTGATGGTCTCCGGCTTCTTCACTTCGCCGTAGGACCACGAGCGGATCTTCTCGGGCGAGGCGAGCCCGATCTTGATGGCTTCGAAGTCCTCGTCCTGCTGGACCTGCTTGAATAGCTCGAGTAGCGCTTTCATTGCGGCTCCAGTCTCAGTACTTTTCCAGATCGATATCGATGCCCAGCGAGCGGATTTCCTTCACCAGCACGTTGAAGGATTCCGGCATGCCGGCGTCGATCTTGTGGTCACCCTTGACGATGTTCTCGTACACCTTGGTGCGGCCGGTGATGTCGTCGGACTTGACCGTGAGCATCTCCTGCAGCGTGTACGCCGCGCCGTAGGCCTCCAGCGCCCAGACCTCCATCTCGCCGAAGCGCTGGCCGCCGAACTGCGCCTTGCCGCCGAGCGGCTGCTGCGTGACGAGCGAGTACGGCCCCGTCGAGCGCGCGTGCATCTTGTCGTCCACCAGGTGGTGGAGCTTCAGCACGTGCATGTAGCCCACCGTGATCGGGCGGTCGAACGCCTCGCCGGTGCGCCCGTCGATCAGCGTCACCTGGCCCGAGACCGGCAGGCCGGCCAGCTCCAGCATGGCGTTGATCTCCGACTCGGAAGCGCCGTCAAACACCGGCGTGGCGAAGGGCACGCCTTCCCTGAGGTTCTGCGCCAGCTGCAGCACATCGTCGTCGGAAAGCCTGCTCAGGTCTTCGTCCTTGCCGCTCGCGTTGTAGATCCTCTCGACGTTCTTGCGAATGTCCGCGATCTTGGCCTGCGCCTTGATCAGCTCGCCGAGCTTGAGGCCGAGGCCCTTGGCCGCCCAGCCCAGGTGCGTTTCCAGGATCTGGCCGACGTTCATGCGCGAGGGCACGCCGAGCGGATTGAGGACGATGTCCAGCGTGGTGCCGTCAGCCATGTGCGGCATGTCCTCCACCGGCACGATCTTGGAGATCACGCCCTTGTTGCCGTGGCGGCCGGCCATCTTGTCGCCCGGCTGCAGACGCCGCTTCACCGCGACGTACACCTTGACCATCTTCAGCACGCCCGGCGGCAGCTCGTCGCCCTGGGTGAGCTTCTTCCTCTTCGCCTCGAACATGGCGTCGAACTCGCGCCGCTTCTGCGCGAGCGATTCCTTGAGGCTCTCCAGCTGACCCGCCGCCTCCTCGTTGGCCAGCCGAATATCGAACCAGTCGAAGCGCTCGACCGTCTCGAGGTAGCTCTTGGCGATCTTGGTGCCCTTGGCGAGCTTCTTCGGCCCGCCGTTGGCGGTCTTGCCCGTCAGCAGGCGCTCCAGGCGCTCGAACGTGTCCGACTCGACGATGCGCATCTGGTCAGCAAGGTCGGTCTTGTAGCGGCGCAGCTCGTCCTCGATGATCTGCTGGCTGCGCTTGTCGCGTTCGATGCCTTCGCGCGTGAACACCTGCACGTCGATGACGCAGCCGGAGATGCCCGAGGGCACCCGCAGCGACGTGTCCTTCACGTCGGAAGCCTTCTCGCCGAAGATCGCGCGCAGCAGCTTTTCTTCCGGCGTGAGCTGGGTCTCGCCCTTGGGCGTGACCTTGCCCACCAGCACGTCGCCCGCTTCGACCTCGGCGCCGATGTAGACGATGCCCGACTCGTCCAGGCGCGACAGCTGCGCCTCGGACAGGTTGGAGATGTCGCGCGTGATCTCCTCGGGTCCCAGCTTGGTGTCGCGCGCCACCACCGTCAGTTCCTCGATGTGGATCGACGTGAAGCGGTCGTCCGACACCACGCGCTCCGAGATCAGGATCGAGTCCTCGAAGTTGTAGCCGTTCCACGGCATGAACGCGACCAGCATGTTCTGGCCGAGCGCGAGCTCGCCCAGGTCGGTCGAGGCGCCGTCGGCCACCACGTCGCCCTTGGCGAGGCGCTCGCCCTGCTTCACGATCGGGCGCTGGTTGATGTTGGTGTTCTGGTTGGAGCGCGTGTACTTGGTGAGCTTGTAGATGTCCACGCCCACGTCGCCCGGCACGGTCTCATCGTCGTTCACCCGCACCACCACGCGGTTGGCATCCACGTAGTCCACCAAGCCGCCGCGCAGCGCAACCACGCAGGTGCCAGAGTCGATGGCCGCGGTGCGCTCGACGCCGGTGCCGACCAGCGGCTTCTCCGGGCGCAGGCAGGGCACCGCCTGGCGCTGCATGTTGGAGCCCATCAGCGCGCGGTTGGCGTCGTCGTGTTCGAGGAATGGGATCAGCGAGGCCGCCACCGACACGATCTGGCTCGGCGCCACGTCCATGTACTCGATGCGGTCGGGCATCGACAGCATGAATTCGTTCTTGTTGCGGCAGGAGACCAGCGCGTCGACCAGCTTGCCCGACTTGTCGATCGCAGCGTTGGCCTGCGCGATGACGTGGTTGCCCTCCTCGATCGCCGACAGATAGACGATGTCGTTGGTTGCCTTGCCGTGCGACACCTTGCGGTACGGCGTCTCGAGGAAGCCGTACTTGTTGGTGCGGGCATACAGGGCGAGCGAGTTGATCAGGCCGATGTTCGGGCCTTCCGGGGTCTCGATCGGGCACACACGGCCGTAGTGCGTCGGGTGCACGTCGCGCACCTCGAAGCCGGCGCGCTCGCGCGTCAGGCCGCCCGGTCCGAGCGCCGAGACGCGGCGCTTGTGCGTGATCTCCGACAGCGGGTTGGTCTGGTCCATGAATTGCGACAGCTGGCTCGAGCCGAAGAACTCCTTGATCGCCGCCGAGATCGGCTTGGCGTTGATCAGGTCGTGCGGCATCAGGTTGTCGCTCTCGGCCTGCGACAGGCGCTCCTTGACGGCGCGCTCCACGCGCACCAGGCCCGCGCGGAACTGATTTTCCGCCAGCTCGCCCACCGAGCGCACGCGCCGGTTGCCGAGGTGGTCGATGTCGTCGATGTCGCCGCGGCCGTTGCGCAATTCGACGAGGATCCTGATCACCTCGACGATGTCGCGCGGGCTGAGCGTGTAGCGCGGCTCGAGCTTCGCCTCGAGTTTCTGGCGGTCCACGCCCTTCGACTTGAGGTCCTGGAACATCTTGTCGATGGCGTGCTGCGCGGCCTCCTCGGTGATTACCCCCTCGACCGACACCTTGCCGAGCGAAAGCTCGGGCGCGTGCTTGAAGTACGCGCGCACCTCCTCCTCGGCCTCCTTGGACAGCGCCATGCTCTTCAAGCGGATCTGCCAGGCGCTCTCGCAGGCCACGCCGATGCGCCGGTTGAACTTCATGCGGCCCACGGCCGACAGGTCGTAGCGCTCCTCGGCGAAGAACAGGCCGTTGAACAGCGCCTCCACCGCGTCTTCCGTCGGCGGCTCGCCGGGCCGCATCATGCGGTAGATGGCGACGCGCGCCGCGTTGACGTCAATGGTCTCGTCGGCGCGCAGCGTCTGCGACACGTACGAGCCTTCGTCGAGGTCGTTGGTGAACAGCGTCTGGATCTTGCCGACCTTCGACTCGCGCAGCTTGGCGAGCAGCGTTTCCGTCACTTCTTCATTGGCGCTGGCGAGGATCTCGCCGGTGTCCGTGTTGACGACGTTGTGCGCAAGCGCGCGGCCGATGATGAAATCGTCCGGCGCCACGATCTTCTTGATGCCGGCGGACTCCATGTCGCGGATGTGCTTGACGGTGATGCGCTTGTCCTTGGCGACGATGGTCTTGCCGGACTTGTCGTTGATGTCGAAGCGCGCCACCTCGCCGCGCAGGCGCTCGGGCACCACTTCGAACAGCACGTGGTCCTTCTCGATGTGGAAGCCGTCGAACGCAAAGAATTCCTTGAGGA
>Ga0137355_1000093_pt1 | contig 13844 bp, 14 predicted proteins | sample EasRivERMLT800_2_FD_104763 | JGI IMG/M metagenome (GOLD analysis project Ga0137355, IMG submission 104763) | Soil microbial communities from meander-bound floodplain in the East River, Colorado, USA - East River MetaG ERMLT800_2 | ecosystem: Environmental > Terrestrial > Soil > Floodplain ... | reverse complement strand
TCACTATTGAAGATGAAACAGATGGAGGTGAAGATATTCGAATGAAATACCGTTACCTGGATATTCGAAGAAATCCGGTAAAAAACAGTTTGCTTTTCCGTCACAAAGTGGCTATGGAAGTGCGTAAATATTTATCTGATTTGGATTTTTGTGAAGTAGAAACTCCTTATTTGATCAAATCGACTCCAGAAGGAGCGAGAGATTTCGTGGTTCCCAGCAGAATGAACGAAGGGCAATTTTATGCTTTACCACAATCGCCTCAAACGTTCAAACAATTATTGATGGTGGGTGGAATGGATAAATATTTCCAAATTGTGAAATGTTTCCGCGATGAAGATTTACGTGCCGACAGACAACCTGAATTTACACAAATTGATTGCGAAATGGCATTTGTGGAGCAGGAAGATATTTTGAATATTTTTGAAGGATTGACAAGACATTTATTAAAAGAACTAAAAGGTATTGAAGTAGATAAATTCCCAAGAATGACCTACGAATATGCCATGAAAACATACGGAAATGACAAACCGGACATCCGTTTCGGAATGGAGTTTGGTGAGTTGAATGAATTTGCGCAGCATAAAGAGTTTCCGGTTTTTAATGCGGCCGAGTTGGTTGTGGGAATCGCCGTTCCCGGAGCGGGAAATTACACCCGTAAGGAGATTGATGCTTTGATTGACTGGGTAAAACGTCCTCAAGTGGGTGCGTCAGGAATGGTTTATGTGAAATGTAATGACGATGGCACTTATAAATCATCGGTTGATAAATTCTATGATCATGATGATTTGTCCAATTGGGCAAAAATAACAGGGGCGAAACCTGGTGATATGATTTTTGTACTTTCCGGTCCAGCCGATAAAACAAGAACGCAATTGAGCGCGTTACGTATGGAAGTGGCTACGCGTTTAGGATTGAGAAAACCGATGGAGTTTGCTCCTTTATGGGTTGTTGATTTTCCATTATTGGAATTCGAAGAAGAGACCGGACGTTACCATGCGATGCACCATCCGTTTACATCTCCAAAACCTGAAGACATGCACTTATTGGAAACCAATCCGGGGAAAGTTCGTGCCAATGCCTATGACATGGTGTTGAACGGAAATGAAATAGGCGGGGGGTCGATTCGTATACACGACAAGGCAACTCAACAATTGATGTTTAAATATTTAGGTTTTAGCGAAGAAGAGGCCAAAGCACAGTTCGGTTTCTTGATGGATGCGTTCCAGTTTGGTGCTCCACCACATGGGGGATTGGCATTTGGTTTAGACAGATTGGTGGCTATTTTGGGCGGACAGGAAACCATACGTGATTTTATTGCTTTTCCAAAAAATAATTCGGGAAGAGACGTAATGATTGATGCTCCTTCAAATATTGACGAATCGCAATTAAACGAATTACATATAAAGCTAGATTTGTAGTAAAAGACCACGTAGAAATACCCGAAAACACTGAATATCAATATTTTTAAAAATAATTTCGCCTAAGAATGACTTTCGTATTATATTAAAGATTACATTTGTCTTATTATAAATTATTATTACTATTACAATGCGTACAGGTACAGTTAAATTTTTCAATGAATCTAAAGGTTACGGATTCATTACAGACGAAGAAACAGGAAAAGACATTTTTGTTCATGCATCAGGAATCAACGCGGAAGAATTGCGCGAAGGTGACAGAGTTAGCTATGAAGAAGAAGAAGGAAGAAAAGGAAAAGTTGCTGCGAAAGTAGCAGTGATCTAAGCATAAAAATACAGCAATTTATTTTTTTGCCTACGAATGTAAAAAGCGTTTCGATTTATTTCGAAACGCTTTTTTTTATTGTCAATTCTTAATTATTTGTATTTAAGTTAAATATATGATTTAAAAAATGCAGCTAAAAGGCATTATTTAAGAAAAATGAACGAAATAAATGAATTGTGTTTTTCTTTAAACTAAATTCTGCTTTCTACTTGTGTTTTAGTTGCGTGAAAGCTATCTTTGTGGCTTATTTTTACGCAAAACATTAATAATTATGCAATCAGACCAATTAAATTATATTCCAATTTTAATGCAGTTGATTTTAGCTGTAGGATTTGTAGTAGGAACGATACTAATTTCGGGAAAATTAGGACCTAAAAGACATTCCGAAATTAAAGATGAAAATTTCGAATGCGGTATTGAATCTGTTGGAAATGCCCGTATTCCATTCTCGGTAAAATATTTTCTAGTTGCCATTTTATTTGTATTGTTTGATGTTGAGGTTATATTTCTATATCCTTGGGCAATCAATTTCAAGGAATTAGGGATGGAAGGGATGTTAAAAATGATAGTTTTTATGCTTTTGCTTTTGGTGGGTTTTTTCTATATCATCAAAAAGAAAGCTTTAGAGTGGGAGTAAAATTAATTTTAAATGCTGAATTATAAATTTTAAATGATGTCATTGTAATTTATAATTCAAAATTTATAATTCAAAATAATAAAAAATGAGTGATTCAAATATAAATATGGTTGCCCCGCCGGAAGGTGTTGTTGGGGAAGGTTTCTTCGCTACAAAACTGAATGATGTTGTAGGATTGGCACGTGCCAATTCATTATGGCCATTGCCTTTTGCGACGTCATGTTGCGGGATTGAATTTATGGCAACCATGGCTTCTCACTATGATTTGGCGCGATTTGGCTCAGAACGCGTTAGTTTTTCTCCGAGACAAGCCGATATGTTGATGGTTATGGGAACGATTTCAAAAAAAATGGCTCCTATTTTACGTCAAGTTTATGAACAAATGTCCGAACCTCGTTGGGTAATAGCTGTTGGAGCTTGTGCTTGTTCAGGTGGGATTTTCGATACATATTCTGTTTTGCAGGGAATTGATAAAGTGATTCCGGTAGATGTTTATGTGCCAGGTTGTCCTCCTAGACCAGAACAAATTGTTGACGGCGTGATGAAATTGCAAGAATTGGTTAAAACGGAATCTGTAAGAAGAAGAAGTTCTCCAGAATATCAAGAATTATTAGCCTCTTATAATATCAAATAAATAATGGCTTTAGAAACAATCCAAATTCAAGATAAATTAGTAGAAACATTTGGCGAAAGTGTTTTTAATTTCAATCAAGAGAAAGATATTTTTTCATTGGAAGTAGCAGCGGATAAAATTACCGCCGTTATTCTTTTTTTGAAAAATGACGAAACCTTGCGTTTTAATTTCTTGACTGATTTATGTGGAATGCATTACCCGGATGGCGAAGTAAATCGTCAATTTGCGGTAGTATACCACATGCATAATTGGTATGAAAATATTCGTATCAAGATAAAGGTATTTATTAATGGTGAAACACCTGAGATAAAGACGGTTTCCAATGTTTTTCCAAGCGCAAATTGGATGGAGAGAGAAACTTACGATTTTTTTGGGATTAATTTTATTGGACATCCTCAATTGAAACGTATTTTGAATATGGACGAGATGATTTCTTTTCCAATGCGTAAAGAATTCCCTATGGAAGATGGTGGAAGAACCGATAAAGACGACCGTTTTTTCGGAAGAACCATAGATAATTACTAAAAAACACAATATATAATTTTTCACATTAAATAAATGTCAGAACTATTATTACCACCGGAGCATCGATATGCTAAAATTATAGAGGAACGCCATAATGAAGATGGAAGCGAGCTTTCTGTTCTGAATTTGGGGCCTACGCATCCTGCTACACACGGTATTTTTCAAAATATCCTTTTAATGGATGGTGAAAAAATCCTTGAAGCTGAACCTACTGTTGGTTACATACACCGCGCTTTCGAGAAAATTGCAGAAAACCGCCCTTTTTATCAAATCACTCCCCTTACTGATAGATTGAACTATTGTTCTTCCCCTATTAACAATATGGGATGGTGGATGACTTTAGAGAAATTATTAGATATTGAAGTTCCTAAAAGAGCGCAATATTTAAGAGTTATTGTAATGGAATTGGCGCGTATTACGGATCACTTGATCTGTAATTCTATTCTTGGAGTTGATACCGGAGCATATACCGGATTTTTATATGTATTTCAATTCAGGGAAAAAGTCTATGAGATCTACGAAGAAATTTGCGGAGCTCGTTTGACAACCAATATGGGAAGAATCGGTGGTTTCGAAAGAGATTGGTCACCAGAAGCTTTCCGTAAATTAGATGTGTTTTTAAGAGATTTTCCAGTTGCCTGGAAAGAATTCGAAAACCTATTTGAAAGAAACAGAATTTTTATTGACAGAACCGTAAATGTAGGAGCTATTTCTGCTGAAAGAGCGATGGCTTACGGATTTACAGGTCCAAACTTGCGTGCTGCCGGGGTCGATTATGACGTACGTGTAGCGCAACCTTACAGTTCTTACGAAGATTTCGATTTCATCGTTCCTGTTGGGAAGTCTGGAGATACTTATGATCGTTTTTGCGTAAGAAATGCAGAAGTTTGGGAAAGTTTAAGCATTATCAAACAAGCCTTGGCAAAACTGCCGGAAGGACCATACCATGCAGATGTACCTGATTATTACCTTCCTCCAAAGGAAGACGTTTACCACAACATGGAGTCGTTGATTTACCATTTCAAAATTGTGATGGGTGAGGTTCCTGTACCGGTGGCAGAAGTGTATCACGCAGTGGAAGGCGGAAACGGAGAATTAGGTTTTTACTTGGTTACCGACGGAAGCAGAACGCCTTATAGATTGCATTTCCGTAGACCTTGTTTTATATATTATCAAGCCTATCCAGAAATGATTAAAGGATCAATGCTCTCAGATGCGATTGTTATTTTATCAAGTTTAAATGTTATTGCAGGAGAATTAGACGCATAAATTATGATACATACAGATCAAAAACAAAACATAAATATGACCGAAACATTGATGAATCGCATCAATGAATTAATTAGTCATTATCCTTCAGATAAAAGAAAATCCGCTCTATTGCCAGTTTTGCATGAGGTTCAAGATGCTCATGACAATTGGTTAAGTATTGAGTTGATGGATAAAGTTGCCGAGATTCTTTTAATTAAACCAATTGAGGTTTATGAAGTGGCTTCTTTTTACACAATGTACAATTTAAAGCCTATTGGAAAGTACATGTTCGAGTTTTGCAGAACTTCACCATGTTGCTTGAATGGAACCGAAAACTTAATGGATTATACCTGTGAAAAATTGGGTATTAAAGAGGGGGAAACCACTCCAGATGGTAATTTTACTGTAGTGGGTGTAGAATGTTTAGGGGCTTGTGGTTATGCTCCAATGATGCAATTGGGTGACTTTTATAAAGAACACCTAAATGAAGAAAAAATAGATCAGTTGATTGCTGACTGTAAAGACAATAAAATAATATTACACGATAAATAATATGTCCAAAAAAATATTATTAGACAAGATTAATATTCCAGGTATTAAAACGTATGAAGTATACCGTAAAAACGGTGGTTATACTTCAGTTGAAAAAGCCTTGAAAACACTGACTCCTGATGAAGTTGTGGAGGAAGTAAAAACTTCTGGATTAAGAGGTCGTGGTGGTGCAGGTTTCCCAGCGGGAATGAAATGGAGTTTTATAGACAAAAAATCCGGAAAACCAAGACATTTAGTTTGTAACGCCGACGAATCAGAGCCAGGAACATTCAAAGACAGGTATTTGATGGAATTTATTCCTCATTTATTGATAGAAGGAATGATTACTTCCAGTTATGCTTTGGGTGCAAACCTTTCCTATATCTACATTCGTGGAGAATATATGTGGGTTTATAAAATATTGGAAAGAGCGATCAACGAAGCGAAAGCTGCCGGTTGGTTGGGTAAAAATATATTAGGTACCGGTTACGATTTAGAACTTTATGTTCATTGTGGTGCCGGAGCTTATATCTGTGGTGAGGAAACCGCATTGATCGAATCGTTGGAAGGTAAAAGAGGAAATCCTCGTATCAAGCCACCATTTCCTGCCGTTTCTGGTCTTTGGGCAAATCCTACCGTAGTCAATAACGTTGAAACAATTTCTGCGGTGCCATGGATTGTGAATAATTCGGGGGCGGATTATGCAAATATTGGTATCGGAAGATCAACAGGAACCAAGTTAATTTCCGCTTCAGGGCATATCAAAAACCCGGGTGTATATGAAATTGAAATGGGGTTAAGTGTATATGAATTTATGAATTCTGACGAATATTTAGGCGGAATGAGTTCAGATAGACCTTTGAAAGCTTTTATTCCCGGAGGAAGTTCTGTTCCGGTTTTACCAGCGCATTTAATTTACAAAACAGCTAACGGTGAGGATCGTTTGATGTCTTACGAATCTTTAAGCGATGGTGGTTTTGCAACCGGATCAATGTTGGGTTCAGGAGGATTTATTGTATATAATGATACATCGTGTATCGTTCGTAATACATGGAATTTCTCAAGATTTTACCATCATGAAAGTTGTGGACAATGTTCGCCATGCCGTGAAGGAACCGGTTGGATGGAAAAAGTATTGCATAGAATTGAAAACGGCCACGGTCGTGAAGAAGATATCGAATTGCTTTTGAGTATCCAAAGTAAAATTGAAGGAAATACCATTTGTCCATTGGGTGACGCTGCGGCATGGCCGGTAGCAGCAGCCATTCGACACTTTAGAGATGAGTTTGAATACCATATTCGATTCCCTGAAAAAATTAAGAACAGAGACCATTTTGTTGCGGAGCCTTTTGAAAAAGTGAAGCATTTAGTGTCTAAAGTAATAGTATAAAGCCAAGAATTTCAGATAATGAAAGTAACCATAGACGGTCAAGAAATTGAAGTAGAAGCAGGAACAACGATCTTGCAAGCGGCACGTATGATAGGCGGAGAATCGGTACCGCCAGCGATGTGCTATTATTCTAAATTAAAAGGCAGCGGAGGAAAATGTCGTTGCTGTTTGGTTGAAGTTGCCAAAGGAAGTGAAGCCGACCCAAGACCTATGCCAAAATTGATGGCATCTTGCGTAACCGGTTGCATGGATGGAATGGAAGTAAATAGTAAATCTTCACCAAGAGTCCAAGAAGCCAGAAAATCAGTTACTGAGTTTTTGTTGATCAATCATCCCTTAGATTGCCCAATTTGTGATCAGGCAGGAGAATGTGATTTGCAAAATTTAAGTTTCGAACACGGTAAATCTGAAACGCGTTTCATCGAAGAAAAAAGAACATTTGAACCAGAAGATGTAGGGCCAAATATTCAATTGCACATGAATCGTTGTATTCTTTGCTATCGTTGTGTGATGGTTGCCGATCAATTGACCGACAATCGAGTACACGGTGTGATGGACAGAGGGGATCATTCGAATATTTCGACTTGTATTTCTAAAGCGATCGATAATGAATTTTCCGGAAATATGATTGACGTATGTCCGGTAGGTGCTTTGACCGATAAGACGTTTAGATTCAAATCGAGAGTTTGGTTTAATAAGCCATTTAACGCCCATAGAGATTGTGATAAGTGTTGTGGTAAAACGACTGTTTGGATGTTTGGTGACGAAATTCAAAGGGTGACAGGCCGTAAAGATGAATACCATGAAGTGGAAGAGTTTATCTGTAACGGATGTCGTTTTGATCATAAAGATCCGGCAGATTGGATTATAGAAGGACCTAGGAAATTCGAGAAATTCTCGGTTATAAACCAAAATAATTATACTCGAAAATTGGATACAGTTCATATAGCTACTGAAGAAGGAATTCTAAAAGGTAGAGAACAAGATCGTAAAAAGATTAGTATGGTTGCTATTCCTTTGGATAAAGAAGAAGAACAAGAATTTAAAAACGGAAATCTTTAAAAAATGGATAGCACAATTATTATAGAAAAGAGTGTCATAATCGTTGTTGTTTTTGCAATTACCATGATTATGGCGATGTATTCCACTTGGGCAGAACGTAAAGTTGCCGCTTGGCTTCAGGACCGTATTGGCCCGAACAGAGCCGGTACTTTTGGATTACTACAGCCACTTGCCGATGGATTAAAGTTGTTCTCGAAAGAGGAATTTGAACCGAACACACCCAATCGCTTTTTGTTTTTTGTTGGGCCTGCCATCGCGATGAGTACCGCTTTGATGACAAGTGCCGTAATTCCATGGGGAGACAAATTGCATCTTTTTGGAAGAGATATTTTACTTCAGGCTACGGATATTGATGTGGCTTTATTATATGTTTTTGGTGTTATATCCATTGGTGTTTATGGTATCATGATTGGTGGATGGGCTTCAAATAATAAATTTTCTTTGATGGGAGCCGTTCGCGCCGCTTCTCAAATGGTTTCTTATGAAGTTGCGATGGGATTATCCGTAATTGCACTTTTGATGATGACCGGTACTTTGAGTTTAAGAGAAATTTCGGCTCAACAATCGGGAATGAACTGGAATGTGTTTTACCAACCATTATCATTTTTGATTTTCTTAATCTGTGCCTTTGCCGAAACAAACAGGACTCCTTTCGATTTAGCAGAATGCGAGAGCGAATTAATCGGGGGATACCATACGGAATATTCTTCGATGAAAATGGGATTCTATTTGTTTGCTGAATATGCAAATATGTTTATTTCCTCTGCTATATTGGCCATTTTATTCTTTGGGGGTTACAATTACCCGGGAATGAGTTGGGTTATAGAAAACTGGGGTGTAAACATTGGTAACGTAATTGGAATTGCTGTTTTATTTGCCAAAATATGTGGATTTATTTTCTTCTACATGTGGGTAAGATGGACTATTCCGAGATTTAGATATGACCAATTGATGCATTTGGGATGGAGAATCTTGATTCCCCTTTCGATCATCAACATTATCATCACAGGGATTGTAATTTTAAGAGCTGAAATAGCTGTTTATTTAGGATTATAGGTTTCCCAATTCCAAAGAGAATTTTATTTTAGGTAATAATCTTGAATGAATTTGGGAACCAGGAACAGTTTCAAATAAAAAAGGTTTAGAAATAGATTTTGAATTCGGATTTTAAAATCCAAATCGTAAATCGTAAATCATAAATTAAAAAATGTCAATAGAAAACATATCCTTATCGGGAAGAAAAAAGGTAGTCTCCAACAAGGAGATGACCTTTTTGGAAAAAATGTATCTTGTTGCGATTATCAAAGGTTTGATGATTACATTAAAGCATTTATTCAGAAAAAAAGTAACCATTCAATTTCCAGAACAAGTGAGGACCATGAGTCCGGTTTATCGTGGGCAGCACCAGTTAAAGCGTGATGAACAAGGTAGAGAAAATTGTACTGCTTGTGGATTGTGTGCATTGTCATGTCCGGCTGAAGCGATTACGATGAAAGCGGCAGAACGTAAAGCAGACGAGAAACATTTATACAGAGAAGAGAAATATGCCGAGATATATGAAATCAATATGTTGCGTTGTATATTTTGTGGACTGTGTGAAGAAGCCTGTCCGAAAGACGCTGTTTATTTGACCACCTCAAAAGTATTGGTTCCTTCAAGTTATGACAGAGAGGATTTTATTTTTGGAAAAGATAAACTAGTGATGCCATTGGATATGGCTATGAAAAATGCTCAACTTAAAAACGCTAACTAATGTCAACAGTACTTATAATTTTTTGTGTATTGGCTGCTATCACATTGTCAACAGCATTTTTGACTGTTTTTAGTCGAAATCCCATACACAGCGCAATCTATTTGGTAATTTGTTTTTTCTCTGTTGCTGGACATTATTTATTGCTGAATTCTCAATTTCTTGCCATTGTTCATATCATTGTTTATTCGGGAGCTATAATGATTCTGTTTTTATTCACTATTATGTTGATGAATCTGAATCGTGAAGACGAAGTGCACAAACCGAGATTTACAAGATTGGGAGCTATTGTTTCTTTTTGTTTGGTTTGTTTGGTTTTAATCAAAATTTTTATTGATTCTAAACCTATTGTTGAATATAACTATACAGGGGAAGATTATCAGTCAATAAAAGTTTTGGGTAAAGTTTTATTGAACGAATATATGGTGCCTTTCGAATTTGCTTCTATTTTACTTTTGGTTGCAATGATTGGAACGGTTTTATTGTCTAAAAAAGAAAAACTGAAAAAATAATGAACAATATTTTAACTCAAATAGGCATTGAAAATTATATTTTCCTGAGTGTAGTACTTTTTTGTATCGGAATCTTTGGGGTTTTATATAGAAGAAATGCGATCATCGTTTTTATGTCTATCGAAATTATGTTGAACGCTGTAAATCTATTGTTTGTAGCTTTTTCTACTTATCATCAGGACGCACAAGGACAAGTTTTTGTGTTTTTTTCAATGGCAGTTGCTGCCGCTGAAGTTGCCGTTGGATTAGCGATTCTGGTATCGATATTTAGAAACTTAGGTTCAATTAGTATTGATAATTTAAAAAATTTAAAAGGATAAACTATAATGAATACAAATTTGGCTTTATTATTAATACTTTCCCCATTTATTGGATTTTTGTTCAATGTTTTCCTGGGTGCTAAAGTATCAAAAAATGTTTCAGGGATCGTGGGAACACTCTCTGTAGTTGTATCCTTTGTTGTAACCTGTTTTTTCTTTGGGACTATTAGTTCGCATCCTGAAGGAATTCAAATTTCACTTTTTGATTGGATGCAGATCAGTAATCTGAATGTTAATTTCGGATTTCTATTAGACCAATTATCTATTCTTTGGTTGCTTGTTGTAACTGGTATCGGATCTTTGATTCATATCTATTCGATCAGTTATATGCATGATGATGAAAAAATGCATTCCTTTTTTGCATATCTGAATCTCTTTATTTTCTTTATGATCACTTTGGTAATGGGAAGCAACCTGTTGGTAATGTTCATAGGATGGGAAGGAGTTGGACTTTGTTCTTATTTATTGATTGGATTCTGGTATAAAAACCAAGAATATAATGATGCTGCCAAAAAAGCATTCATTATGAATAGAATTGGTGACTTAGGGTTGTTGATCGGGATTTTTATTTTGGGAGCCCTTTTTTCAACGTTAGATTTTGTCACTTTAAAATCAGCTATTGTAGGAGCTACTAAACTAGATATTTTTTGGATGTCAGTTGCTGCATTTGCTTTGTTTATTGGCGCATGTGGGAAATCGGCCCAGATACCTTTATATACTTGGTTGCCTGATGCGATGGCTGGACCAACTCCAGTTTCGGCATTAATTCACGCTGCAACCATGGTTACCGCGGGTATATTTATGATTACAAGAATGAACTTCTTGTTTGATTTAGCTCCGGAAGTTCAAAATATTATCGCAATTGTTGGAGCTGTGACCGCTTTGGTTGCTGCAACTATCGGATTATTGCAAAATGACATAAAAAAGGTTTTGGCTTATTCTACCGTTTCTCAATTGGGATTGATGTTCTTGGCTCTAGGTTTAGGAGCTTATGAAGTTGCGGTATTTCACGTAATCACTCATGCTTTTTTCAAAGCTTGTTTATTCTTAGGTTCAGGATCTGTTATTCATGCATTGCATGGCGAACAGGACATGCGTAAAATGGGTGGATTGAAAAAAATCATGTCTGTAACCTATGTGACTTTCTTGCTTTCTTCATTGGCTATTTCTGGGATTCCTCCTTTTTCGGGATTCTTTTCAAAAGATGAAATTTTATTAGTTGCTTTTGAGCACAATACGGCTTTATGGGCCATCGCTTCATTAGCTTCTGTGATGACTGCCTTTTATATGTTTAGATTGTTGTATTTGACTTTCTTTGGTGAGTTTAGAGGAACTGAAGAACAAAAACACCATTTGCATGAAAGCCCAGCTTTGATTACATTTCCTTTGATTGTTTTAGCGGTTTTAGCTACGGTGGGAGGTTTGATCAGTTTGCCTGGAAATAGTTGGCTGAATGAATATCTTTCTCCTTTGTTTGCTAAAGAAGTGCATGAAGCACATGCGTTAGGAACTCTTGAATACATTTTGATGACTGTTGCTGTTATCGGTGGATTAATCGGAATTGGTATTGCGTATAACAAGTATATTAAGCAAAAAGAAGTGCCTGGTGCTGATGAAACAATAACAGGTTTCTCAAAAGTTTTGTATAATAAATATTATGTAGATGAAATTTATGATTCTGTATTTGTAAAACCAATAAACGGATTGTCTCGTTTCTTTAGAGATACTGTTGAAACTAGTTTGTCTGCTTTGGTTTTTGGATTAGGAAAAATTACCTATGAAATAAGTTACCAAGGTAAAAAAGTACAAAACGGAAGTGTAGGTCTTTATTTATTTGCATTTGTTTTGGGCCTTTGTGCCATTGTTTCCTTTATATTTTTAGCTCAATAATCTTATACTATGAATGTATCACTTATATTAATTATACTTTTTGTTGGCGCATTTGCTACTTATTTAGCAGGTGATAAGCTGGCTTCAAAAGTGGCTTTGTTCTTTGGTTTGTCGGCGTTAGGTTGTTCAATAGTTTTGTTGAATCATTACAATTTGGGTGAAAATATCAGCCTAATCAATCAATGGATTTCACAGCCGAATGTTTCTTTTGCTTTAAAAGCGGATGGCCTTTCTTTAGCGATGCTTTTGCTGACTACAGCTTTGACTCCGATTATTATATTTTCTTCTTTTGGAAATGAATATAAAAATTCAAAAGCATTCTATGCTTTGATTTTGTTTATGGCATTCGCCATGGCAGGAACCTTTTTGGCATCGGACGGATTATTGTATTATATTTTTTGGGAATTATCGCTGATTCCTATTTATTTTATCGCGTTAATTTGGGGTAATGGAGATGCTGAAGAACGAAAAAGAGCAGTTGTGAAATTCTTTATTTACACTCTTGCCGGATCTTTGTTTATGTTGGTTGCATTTATTTACTTGTACCAACAAGCAGGAAGTTTCTTGATTGAGGATTTATACAAATTAAAACTATCTTCTTCTGAACAATTTTGGATATTTTTAGCTTTCTTCTTGGCGTATGCTATCAAGATTCCTTTGATTCCTTTCCATACTTGGCAGGCCAATGTATATCAAAAAGCACCAACTGTAGGAACGATGCTTTTGGCTGGTATTATGCTTAAAATGGGGTTGTACAGTGTGATTCGTTGGCAATTGCCTTTGGCTTCATTTGCGGCTAAAGAATATATGAATATTTGGATAGGTCTTGGTATCGCAGGTGTTATTTATGGTTCTATTGTTGCATTGCGACAAAGAGATTTAAAGAAGTTATTAGCATATTCTTCTTTGGCTCACGTCGGAATTATTGCTGCTGGGGCTTACACATTAACATTGGATGGATTAAGAGGGGCAGTTTTGCAAATGATTGCACACGGTTTTGTGGTTGTTGGTCTATTTTTTGTTGCTGAAATTATCTTCAGAAGATATGAAACCAGAATTATTTCGGAAATGGGTGGTATTCGTTCTCTTACTCCAAAATTGACTTCGATGTTTCTGCTCATTGTTTTGGCTTCGGTTGCGTTGCCGTCTACTTTTAATTTTATTGGAGAATTCACTGTTTTGTACAGCCTTTTTCAAATCAATATTTGGTTCGCTATTCTTGGAGGTACTACTATTATTTTAGGTGCCTATTATATGTTGAAAATGTTTCAATATGTGATGTTGGGAGAAACGAATACTAAAGTTTTCAAAGATGTTACTTTTAATGAAGGTTTATCTTTGGTTCTAATCATTGTTGTTTTGTTTTTCTTCGGAATGTATCCAAAACCAATCAATGATTTAATCACACCAAGTTTAGAGACAATTTTATCACAAATAAACAGAATTAACTAAGTCAAATAAAAAATGAATACATTAATAGCTATAATAGGATTAGGTGTTTTATGCCTTTTATTTGAAATCTTTAATTTAAGAAAAGCAATTGTTCCAATTACAATTGTCGGTTTGTTGGCCGTTCTTGGTCTTAATGTTTCTGAATAT
>Ga0137355_1000092_pt1 | contig 13917 bp, 15 predicted proteins | sample EasRivERMLT800_2_FD_104763 | JGI IMG/M metagenome (GOLD analysis project Ga0137355, IMG submission 104763) | Soil microbial communities from meander-bound floodplain in the East River, Colorado, USA - East River MetaG ERMLT800_2 | ecosystem: Environmental > Terrestrial > Soil > Floodplain ... | reverse complement strand
TTACTTTTGCAACACCACAACTCCGGTACTTCCCAGCGTAAGTGAAGAATGGTATGCAGCAATTGGAGAGGCGAATGTAAGTGGAATGATAGAAGTGACCACAACGGCTTTTGGAACCGGTTTTAAACATACCATTGTGCTAAAAAAGGTAACCATGAAGAAAGATAACAGTGATTTTAAACTGGGTGACAGTTACCCGTTTGGCGAATTACTGACTACCAATTAATCGTTTTACAAAAGCGATTAGTTTAAACTAATTGCCTCTCTTTTACAACAATAGCAAAAGCGTCAATTTCGATTTGTTTTTCTTTAGAAAACGGTCTAAAATTGACGCTTTTGTTGTATAAAATCACTTGGTCATCTCTAACCAAAACAGGCTTAAATCCGTTTATTTACTGCTCTGTTTGATAAAAACTTCCGTGGCACCTTGCCCATATTTTTGATAATTGCCATCTTGAAAAGCAATATTATCATATCTTCCCAATAAAAAATCAAGTTCTGCTTTTAGAACGCCCTCTCCTACACCATGAATAAAAACAATTTTGGGAATTCGATTGCGAATAGCAAATTCGATGTGTCGTTTTGCCGTTTCAGATTGTATCGTAAGAATGTCATAATTGGACAAGCCTCGTTTATTGGGCACTAATTTCTCGATATGCAAATCAAACTCCGGAGCCGAAACTTCGTGCTTGTCTTTTCGCTCTTTAACAAAACTTCTGAGTTTTGGAATTTCTTTTTCTTTTGCAACTTCACTAATATTGGCTCTCTTAACAGCATCCATTAAATTACTGTCATCATTCATTTTAAGCAACTCCTTGGCTTGAAATTTCATGGTAAAACCATCTTCAGTTTCTATAGTAACTTCCTTATCCTTAACGGATAATACTATCCCGTTCATATCCTCGTCAAGTACTGAAACTTTATCTCCTTTATTGAACATTTTGATCTTCTTTATCTTTATTTTTACTCGGTGTTTTGGCACTCAATCGCATCATTCCAAACATAAAAACAGCGATTCCTATTATTGTCAAATATACTTCTCTTGCGGCATCATCCTTAACCTTTAAGGCAAAAATTACGGCAAGAATCAGTATCGGTATTAAAATCTTTTTCATCTCTTTGGCTATCAGATTCCAAAAGTAATAAACTTTGAAACAGCATCAATTTATTATCTCAACCGTTTCTTATTTTTTTGTAAAATTGTAAAAAATAAAAGCATTGGATTTAGAGAAATATATGATTCCCTGCCTGAGTAAAACGCTCTTTCGTCTAGAGTGTCTGGGATGCGGTTTCCAGAGAGCTTTACTGCTCCTTTTGAAAGGCGACTTTTTGGCTGCTTTTCAAATGTATCCTGCTATTTATACTTCGTTAATCTTCATGGGAATTGTTGGTTTGCACTTTACAGATAAAAATCGTCAGTACAAAAAAATCATTATTGGCATGGCGATATTCAACGGACTGATTATGATTGCAGGGTATTATTACAAACATTATTAATAAAAACATCTGATTTTCATCGATAACTGTCAAAAAAAATAAAAAACAACTAATACCAAGATGACGCGTTAGGTATTGCAAAAACAATTTAAATTCGTACCTTGTAGATTGAATATTAACACCTTAACAGTTGAAATCCGAAAATTATCATGTTACAAAATCCGGAATCACCACTTCAATCAAAGTCTAACGAAAAACATTCTACCATTGAAATTCTTTGGTACATCATCCTGATTTCGGCGGTGTTGTACTTTGGTAAATCATTATTTATTCCGTTGAGTTTTTCATTGCTTATCAGCTTCATTTTGTACCCCATTTGCAAACGGATGGAGAAAAAAGGAATCAATCAGAGCATTTCCATCTTTTTTTCCATTTTCGGACTGACCCTTTTGTTCGCTGCCATTATCTATTTGCTGCTTGAACAGTTAGTCGCGTTTTCTCATGAATGGCAAACGTTAGAAATAAAACTTCTGGAAGCCACAAATCAATTGAGTATTTTCATTACTCAGCAATTTGATATCAGCACTGAAAAACAATTACTTTTTCTAAAAAATGCGGTCAACAACTCTGGTTTGGAATTTCTAACTTTGTTAAAAAACACGGCCTATTCCTTTACAGAATCTGCCTTTTTCATTTTAATGATTCCTATTTTTTCTGCCCTCATACTATACTACCGTCAGATGCTTCTCCGTGCATTATATCAAATTTTTCCATCTGTCAATAAAAAAATAATTAATGAAATTTTAATTGGCACCATCCACGAATACTATAGTTTTATCAAAGGCATGCTGGTGGTTTATCTCATCGTTGGAACCCTAAATAGCCTCGGATTATTAATTATCGGCGTTCCACATCCTTTTCTGTTTGGGTTTATCGCATCCATTCTCACATTTATTCCCTATATCGGAATCATGATTTCTTCTCTTTTACCTATCACCGTTTCCTGGATAACGTTTAATTCTATTTGGTACCCATTGGGAGTTGTCCTTATTTTTTCAACTGTTCAAGTGCTCGAAGCCTATATTATTTTTCCGTTTGCTGTAGGCAATCGTTTAAAAATTAATACCCTCGCTATCCTTGTGATGGTCATTGGAGGGGGGATTATATGGGGAGCCGCCGGGATGATTTTATTCATACCCTTCGCAAGCATCCTCAAATTAATTGCCGATCGTACCAAAAGTCTAAAAATAATATCCCTTTTATTGGGTGAAGGCAAATCCAAAAAAGGCCAATATTAATTTCATTCCTTTCATTCAAAATTAGAATTCACACTATTTATTTATAACTATCCCATGGGAAAGAACACGAACAATCTTGACTGGCCAAATTTAAACCGCTACAAAAATGAGAACATAAAACTAGGTGATCCAGTAGCGACAGAAAAGCGGATTGTATTTATGGGAGATTCCATTACAGAAGGATGGAAAACCGTTTGTCCCGACTTTTTTGCAAATAATTCTTATGTCAATCGGGGCATTGGGGGACAAACTACTCCTCAAATCCTGCTTCGTTTTAGAGCCGATGTAATAGAACTGAAACCGACAGTTGTGGTGATTTTGGCAGGAACCAATGATATTGCTGGTAATACGGGTCCTGCAACACACGAAATGATTCTGGGAAACATCATTTCAATGACCGAGTTAGCAATAGCAAATGCCATAAAACCAATACTTTGTTCCGTCTTACCCTCTATTGATTACAACTGGAAACCCGGACTATACCCTGCCGAAAAAATCGAAAGACTCAATGAAATGATTCAAAAATATGCCTCAGAAAATGACATTATCTATGTGGATTATTTTTCGGCTATGGTTGATGAGCAAAAAGGAATGAAGATAGCTTTTTCAAAAGATGGTGTACATCCCAATAAAGTAGGTTATGAAACAATGATTCCAATTCTTGAAAAAACAATTGAAAAAATTCTAATTTTTACATAAAAAATTATGCATCTCAATAGCCAAATAATTTCAAATAGTGCAATGCGTATGTGATATTTTTATGATAATGTCGCAAAAATGTAATATCCTCCCAAACCTCTTCAATTCTAACAAAATAAACCTATTTCTTTACCTTAATTGTTGTTCTTTTTTACAAAAAAAACTCTTACTTTTACTCTTCTTTAACCATTTAATATTATAATCATGACAAAAGACCTGATTATCGAAAATATTAGTTACCTAAAAAGACATTTTTCCATCAATTACGGAATTAAGGAAAAAACGGAAGCTTTTACCGAAAAACTTTTCTACACCCTTTTTGATGCCAATGCTCCCTTAGATGAAAGCATTGATGCCCTTGAAAAACAATTTAAGGAAATAGTGGTAATTGCCTGCAATAAACAGCACGACGAATATGTTTCCATTTGGAATCAATTCCTGAAAAAATTGCCTTCTATACTTGAACAATTAAATCAGGATGCTGATTTTTTTTTAGAAAGTGATCCTGCGGCAAACAGTATTGAAGAAGTGTATCTTACCTATCCCGGATTTTATGCTATTGCCATCTATAGATTAAGTCATGAATTGTACTTATTGGATCTGTTATGTTTTTCCAGATTAATGAGTGAATATGCACATCGCATTACCGGCACGGACATTCACGCAGGTGCAACTATCGCATCGCCTTTCTTTATAGACCATGCGACCGGTATTGTAATTGGAGAAACTACGGTTATAGAAAAAAATGTAAAAATTTACCAAGGGGTAACCTTAGGTGCACTGAGTGTCAGTAAAGACATGAAGAACGAAAAAAGACATCCTACTGTAGAAGAATGTGTTTGTATTTATGCCAATGCCACTATTTTAGGAGGAAAAACAACGATAGGCAAAAAAAGCATTATTGGAGGAAATGCCTGGGTCACAAAATCCATTCCGCCAGAGTCCCTTGTTATCAACACAACAACTACTGAAGTAAAAATAAAAGAGTTAAGATAGCATGAAGTCACAAAAATTATTAGACTTAATTGGAAACACCCCGTTGGTGGAAACTACAAATCTGATTAAAAATCCAAACGTAAAACTTTTATTAAAACTCGAAGGAAATAATCCCGGCGGAAGTGTAAAAGACCGTGCCGCATATAATATGATTGCCTCTGCCCTGGAAAGAGGCGACATCAAAAAAGGAGATAAATTGATCGAAGCAACCAGTGGTAACACCGGAATTGCATTGGCCATGATCGCCCAATTATTCAACATAGAAATTGAGTTGGTGCTTCCCGAAGATTCTACCAAAGAACGCACCCAGACCATGCGTGCCTATGGCGCAACTGTAACATTAACTCCTGCAAGTACCGGAATTATTGGTTCCAGAGATTATGCAGACAAAAAAGTAGCCGAAGAGAGATACATCATGCTAAACCAGTTTGCAAATGAGGATAACTGGAAAGCACACTACAAAACTACAGGACCCGAAATATGGAATGATACTGACGGAACCGTAACGCACTTTGTATCGGCGATGGGAACCACTGGAACCATTACCGGGACTTCGACTTACTTGAAAGAGAAAAACCCAACCATTCAAATCATAGGGGCACAACCCAGTGAAGGCTCTCAAATTCCGGGAATCCGAAAATGGCCCGAAGAGTATTTACCCAAAATTTATAATCCCTCAAAAGTAGATACTATCATAGACGTCAGTGAACAGGAAGCCCGTGACATGACCAAACGTTTGGCTCGTGAAGAAGGAATTTTTGCCGGAATGAGTAGTGGTGGCGCTGTTGCAGTTGCCGTAAAAGTTGCCAACCAACTCGAATCCGGTGTGGTGGTAGCCATTATCTGTGATCGCGGAGATCGCTATTTATCTTCGGATTTGTTTGACTAAACAATCCGGAAAACCGTTAATACAAATGGCATCTATGAAAAAGGCTCGATTCATAATGAAATCGAGCCTTTTTTAGTGGATTATTTTTTTTTAAACCAACATAGCCGTTGAATAAATTTGGGCATTTAATAATTTAGATACGGGGCAATTTTTACTTGCTTTTTCAACAAATTCTTGAAAAACATCATTGGAAATCCCATTAATTTTGGCATTAACCATTAAGTGAGAACTAATGATCGTTCCTTCCTCCAAATTAATCTCACAATTGGTTTCGATGCTGTCAATGGCAAATCCCGCTTCGCTGATATAAGCAGAAAGTTGCATCGTAAAACAGCCGGCATGAGCCGCTGCAACCAGTTCTTCAGGATTAGTCCCCACCCCTTCCTCAAATCGCGATTTGAAAGAATACTGTGTGTTTTCTAAAGTTTTACTTTGAGTCGATAATTTCCCGGCTCCTTCTTTGAGAGAACCATTCCAAACTGCAGTTGCGGTACGTTTCATATCAGTATTTTTTAGTTTACTCAAATTTACTTCTTTTTATTAAAAAAATGATTTCAGGACATTCATTTTTCAATAAATTTTAAAGAATACAAAAATTTATTTTTGGCTAATTTACCCATCATAGTAGTTTCGAAATTTTACAAATATTCACACCGAAGTAATTGAATTAACACATTATTAATCAATCAGTTATTATACATCACCTATCGATTTGGCATAAATTTATTTTAGCGCCTTTTGCTTATATTTGTTTGTCTATTTTTTTCTAATAAATCTATTGAATGCACAAACCAAGTTATTATATTATCAATGGAATTACCTTATATCGCGCAGTAGCTGCACCGCTATTGGTCGTCCTAATTTTTACAAAACAATTTGACGTATTCAGGTGGCTGCTCGCATTTAGTTTCTTCACCGATTTCATTGACGGGCATCTTGCAAGAAAATATGAAGTTACAAGTATTCTTGGTTCCCGGCTCGATTCCATTGGTGATGACCTAACTGTGCTTGCTGCTGTAATAGGCTTATTCGTTTTCAAACCTGAATTTATCCGAGAGCAGTTTGTAACTCTAATGATCCTCTTTTTACTTTTTGTTATTCAAAATGTATTTGCGTTAGTTCGTTACAAGAAAATCACAAGTTTCCATACGTATCTTGCTAAATCGGCGGCCATATTACAGGGAATATTTTTCATTCTGGTTTTTCTTTTATCTAAACCTTCATATCTTTTGTTTTATACAGCTGCTGTTGTCACACTCATCGAATTAATAGAAGAGATAATACTTGTGGCTTTACTTCCGCACTGGGAGGCAAACATAAAAGGATTGTTTTGGGTTATGAGAAGACGAAAATAAAATGGCCTTATTGAATAAAGGATTCCAGAACGATGGCAAAAAGTCGGAATTGCAGCAAAAATCTGGATTAGTCCCAAATAAAAACAAGCCCTTTTTAAAAATATTTCCCAATTTGAATTTATAAAACCATTCAAACCCTTATTTTTGCGCTATGGCAAAGAAAAATACAGACAAAATCGTTTTTGATCACATAAAAGTACTTGATGCAGGTGCAAAAGGAGTTTCGGTAGCAAAAGCACCGGACGGAAAAGTAATCTTTATTCCAAATGTCGTTCCCGGCGATGTGGTAGATGTGCAGACTTTCAAGAAGCGCAAGGCTTATTATGAAGGAAAAGCTACAAAATTTCACGAATATTCAGAACACAGGGTTGAACCAATTTGCGAACATTTTGGGGTTTGTGGCGGTTGTAAATGGCAAAACATGAAATACAGCCAACAATTGTACTACAAGCAAAATGAAGTGAAAAACCATTTGCAACGCATCGGAAAAGTAGAACTTCCTGAATTTGAACCTATTTTAGGTTCTGAAAAACAGTTTTTTTACAGAAACAAAATGGAGTTTTCTTTTTCGAACAGCCGTTGGCTGACCGAAAAAGAAATCGACAGCACCGAAGATTTAGGAAACAGAAATGCATTAGGATTTCATATTCCGAAAATGTGGGACAAAATCCTGGACATCAACAAATGTCATCTCCAGGAAGATCCGTCGAATGCGATTAGAAATGAGGTTAGGGCTTTCGCCAATGCAAATGGCTTGACCTTCTTCAATCCGAGAGCTCATGAAGGTTTACTGAGAACCTTGATGTTGAGAACGGCTTCGACCGGAGAAATTATGGTGTTGATTCAGTTTTTCGAAAATGACAAAGCCAACAGAGAATTGCTTTTGGATCACCTTTACGAAAAATTCCCGCAAATTACTTCGTTGCAATATGTAATCAACAATAAGGCAAACGATACGTTATACGATACGGACATTAAACTGTACAAAGGAAGAGATTACATTTTGGAAGAAATGGAAGGCTTGAAATTTAGCATTAATGCCAAATCTTTTTACCAGACCAATTCGGATCAGGCATACGAATTGTATAAAATTACGCGTGATTTTGCCGGTCTGACAGGAAATGAAATCGTCTATGATTTATATACCGGAACTGGAACAATTGCTCAGTTTGTATCCAAGAAAGCGAAAAAAGTAATTGGTGTGGAAAGCGTTCCAGAAGCAATTGCCGATGCCAAAGAAAATGCTAAACGCAATGAAATCACCAATTGTGAATTCTTTGTGGGAGATATGAAAGTAGTTTTCAACGAGAGTTTCATCGCAGAGCACGGTCATCCTGATGTGATCATCACCGACCCTCCAAGAGACGGAATGCATGCAGCTGTAATTGACCAGATCATGAAAATTGCTCCGGAGCGAATTGTGTATGTGAGCTGTAATTCGGCCACACAAGCGCGAGACTTGGCTTTGATGGACGAAAAATACAAAGTAACCCGTGTGCGTCCGGTGGATATGTTTCCGCAAACACATCACGTAGAGAATGTGGTACTTTTGGAACGAAGATAGATCGCAGATTTTAGATTGCAGATTACAGATTTTGCCTTTAACATTGGAATTGTCATTGGAATTTGGAATTTAAAAAATTGGATTTTCACCCTTATTGGAATTTTACCCTTTTATGAAAAAAATAATTGCATTCGCTTTTGTATTCGTCCTGTCCCTCTCCAGTTGCGAGAAGGATGATATTTGCGATCCAAATACGGCCACAACACCCCGATTGGTCATAACATTTTATGATATTACAAAACCGTCCGAAGTAAAAAACGTGAACAATCTAAAAGTAATTGGAGAAGGCATGACCGAAGGAATCGTTTTTAATGCTACTGCAACCGGAGAATTAAAATATCTGGCCAATGGAAGTACAATTTCAATTCCTTTAAAAACAAATGAAGACACTACAACTTATAGCTTTATACTCAATTCCACAAACCTGAATCCTGCATTGGTTAACACTGATAAAATCCAATTCAATTATACCCGTGAAAATCTTTTTGTGTCCAGAGCTTGCGGATACAAAACGGTATTTAAACTTGGCCCAACCGATCCTCTAATTCACACCGATGCAGCAAGTGCTGACGGGTTGTGGATGCAATACGTCTTGATTGAAACAGATAACATAGCAAACGAAAATGAAACACACGTTAAAGTATATTTTTAGTTTTTGTCTCGTGTTTTCTGTGTTTTTGGCACAAGCCCAAGACCTGAGCCAAAAAGGAGAACCCGCGAAGCAAACTACTACAGTCAAAAATCCTTCTGATGACCTGCGATTTATGGGAGCAATTCCTGAAACACCCAAACCAGCAACAAAACCACTTTCCACAGATAAAAAAAGTGACAGTATTCCTGTAAAAAAAGATCGTTACGGAGTACGTGTAGGTGTCGATTTATTTAAATTGACACGCGGTTTATACGACCATGATTACAAAGGGATTGAATTGGTTGGTGATTATCGTTTGTCAAAAAAAATATACTTGGCCGCAGAAGTCGGTACCGAAGATAAAACCACCGATGATGACCTATTGAATTTCACCACCAAAGGTTCATATCTTAAAATGGGTTTTGATTACAACGCATATCAGAACTGGCTTGATATGGAAAATATAATTTCTGTCGGCTTGCGTTACGGATTCAGTACTTTTAACCAAACACTCAACCACTACGATGTCTATAATACCAATCCCTATTTTGGCGAGGCTCCAGCAGTAATTTCCGGAGAAACATTCGACGGATTAACGGCCCATTGGGTCAGTGTAGTTACCGGTGTTAAAGCAAAAGTCTTCAATAATGTATTTGTGGGGTTCAGCCTGCAACTAAACGGATTGATTTATAATACCAAACCAACCAATTTTGACAATTTATATATCCCTGGTTTCAATAGAACCTACGATGGCAATTTTGGAGTTGGTTTTAACTATACCGTTTCCTATTTTATTCCTATCTATAAAAAACGGTTAAGCCAAGTAGTAAAAAAGTTTCAAAGTAACGAAAAGTAACAAAGTGGCAAGAACTATCCTTTATTCTTATAAAATTAAATACGTACTTTAAGAAGCACGCATTATAAAAAAGAGAAAAACCAGTAATCATATATAGACCACTGGTTTTTCTCTTTTTTTATAAACAAATATAATCATCGGTATCTAAATCTAGCAATATGTTCTTCCAATCTTTGGATCTTTGAACCGCTGCTACTTTGAATCTTTCAATACTGAATTAACCTATTTCTTTTACTTCCTTCATAAAAACCCATTTCATAAATAATTTCTCCCCGTCTTTGGTTTTCACGGCTTGGAACTTTGGAGCCAATAGCGTTCCTATCACAAATGCAGTCAAGGGAATCCAAAAACCTGTTAAACCAGTATATTGAGCAATCGCGAATCGAGCAGAAATAAATAATATAGCGAAACAACCGAGTTGGTACAGAAATGCTCGCACTTGTAATTTTGTCATCTTTTTAATATTTTAAATTTTGCTTTCAAAATTACTTGAAAATAAATAGAACTTTCAGAAAAAAGCATTAATTATTTCATTTCTTGATACAATCACAAGAAAAATAAGCGTTACGATAAATTTTAAAAAAATAATAATTGCTTAGCATCTGCCTAAATTATTTATTAAATTTAGACCTTTTTTAAACTTATACAATCATCTATAATTCAATAACTTATATGTAAATGCGATACGCTTTTAAATACTGATTTTAACCTAAAAATAAAAACATAATGAAAGAAATCAGACTCATATCCTACTTACACATTCGCCGGATCATAGGTTGGCTAGGAATTACACTATCATTAGTATTATGGTTGGGCAATTTTATAACAGCTCACATTTCTACAGTAAAGCCCTCGATCAGTCATTATTATTACAGTAGTATGGGCGATGTTTTTGTCGGTATGTTATTTACTAATGCATTTTTTCTCTACTCCTATAAAGGATTTGACAAAACTGACAACATAATAACAAATCTTGCCGCTCTATTTGCCGTTATAACTGCTTTGTGTCCTACAACTCCCGAAAATGCAAAAGCAATATATACCGGCCAAATTCATTTATTCTCAGCGGGTTTATTTTTTATTACTTTGGCTATTTACTCCCTATTTTGGTTTACAAAATCGGGTGAAGAAAAAACAATGCGAAAAATATATCGAAACAAAATCTACAGATCTTGTGGAGTAATCATGATTCTATGCATTACAATTATCGGTGTATTTATAGTAATCGATAGCGACACAATCAATTCATACCATACCACTTTTTGGTTAGAAACTGTTGCTTTGTGCGCTTTCGGCACTTCTTGGTTAGTTAAGGGAGGAACCATATTAACAGATGAAATAAAATAAACTCCCTGAATCCCAAAATGATTATCAAACAAAAATCCCGATACCTTTTATGCTTCCATAAAAGGTATCGGGATCAAATTTTTTATCCGATGCGACTAGCTAATGTCTGTATCCTGAGCCTGAAACTTGGTTCTTTTACTACCTTCATACATTTCATATTTTACCAAACGCGCTTCTAAACTTGCGTTGAAAAGTTTGATTTTTCTTGAAGGTTTTAGCCCTACGTATTTCAAAGCCTCAAGGTTTGCCGTGATAAACCAAGCATTGGTTCCCGGGTAATTTTTCTTTAAGGTATCTCCAATATTTTTGTAGAATTCTTCCATATGAATATCCAATCGCTCATCATAAGGCGGATTGAAAACCATGTGTAATTTCCCTTGAGTCGTTTTTTCCGTGTCGAAAAAATTCTTTTCCTCGATAGTGATATATTCCTCCAGATTGGCATTTTTGATGTTGTCTTTCGCTTTTGCAACGGCACTTGGCGCTTTATCATACCCTTTAATGGTATAATGAAACTCCCTTACTTTTTTCAGTAAACTATCGGTAATTTGATCAAATAAATCATTGTCCCAATCGTTCCATTTTTCGAAAGCAAATTCTTTACGGTTGATGTTTGCTGGAATATTACAGGCAATCATAGCCGCTTCGGCCAGAAAAGTTCCGGAACCACACATTGGATCCAAGAAATCGCCTTGTCCGTCCCAACCCGAAAGCAACAGTACTCCCGCCGCTAAAACTTCATTGATTGGCGCTATATTCGTCGCTGTTCTATAGCCACGTTGGTGCAATGAATTTCCGGAAGTATCTAGTGCAACCGAAACCTGATCCTTGTCGATATGAATGTTGATTCTCAAATCAGGATGTGCTTTGTCAATACTTGGACGTTGTCCTGTTCTTTCTCTAAACTGATCCACAATGGCATCTTTACATTTTTGAGAAACAAATTCGGAGTGGTTAAAATGATCCGAATGCACCGTTGCATCAATCACAAAAGTCTGATTGGCATTGATGTATTTCGACCAGTTCGTTCCTCTTATTCCTTTATATAAAGACTGCTCGTCTTTTGCCTTGAAAAAATAAATCGGTTTCAGGATTTTTAATGCGGTACGCAACGATAAATTCGCTTTGTACATAAATCCTTTATCTCCTTTAAAACTAACCATTCTCACCCCCTGCTCAACGTCTCGTGCACCCAGCATTTGCAATTCTTTAGCCAGTATTTCTTCAAAACCAAAAAAGGTTTTGGCAACCATTTTAAAATTATCTTCCATTTTTTTCTATAAATTCCAACAGGTAAATTTCAAATTCTAATTGTACCCGTAATAAAAACTCAGTATTCTCCTCAAGAAACGCTTTGTATCTTTGTGAAATAGTTATTTTCTGCAAAAATACACTAAATTTGCATGACTTAAATTAATTGAAAAAGAATAAATGTCCATAGATCAAAAACAATCCGCTGCAGATAATACTCCACATAGCAAAAACTGGTTCGCCTCATGGTTTGACAGCCCATATTACCATATTCTTTATAAGGAGAGAAACTTCAGGGAAGCGCAAGTTTTCATGGACAACTTAACGCATTATCTCAACCTGCCCGAAAAAGCAAAAGTGCTCGATTTGGCCTGTGGTAAAGGTCGTCATTCTATTTATCTGAATCAATTAGGATTTGATGTCATAGGTGCCGATTTATCCGAGAACAGCATTGCCGAAGCCAGCAAAAATAGTAACGAAACCCTGCACTTTCAGGTGCATGACATGCGCGAAACTTTTGAGGATAAATTCGATGCCATTTTCAATCTGTTTACCAGCTTTGGGTATTTCGAAAATGACGACGACAATTTAAAAACCCTAAAAGCCATCAAAGAAAGCTTGTCTGAATACGGATTTGCCGTAATCGATTTCATGAATGTAAACCAAGTCATCGCCAATTTAGTTCCAGAGGAAACAAAAACGGTTGATGGAATTGATTTTCACATCAAACGTTATGTAGAGGACGGACATATTTTTAAAGAAATAGATTTTGAAGACCAGGGCGAAAAATATCATTTTACCGAAAAAGTAAAAGCCTTGACACTCAAAGATTTTGAAGAAATGATGGAAGAAGCCGGGATTTTTCTATTGGATATTTTTGGAGACTATAAATTGAAGAAATTCCACAAAACCGAAAGCGAACGATTAATCCTTATTTTCAAATAATGTTTTATCTTTTACCATTACTTTCTGTCCTAATCGGTTATGTTATTGCATTGGTATTAAAACCAAAAAACAGAACCAATCTAAAATTATTATTGGCTTTCAGCGGTTCATTTTTACTGGCCATGACCGTCATGCATTTATTGCCTGATGTGTACGAAAGTAACAATCCCAATATCGGAATTTGCATTATGTTGGGGATTTTATTCCAGATTATATTGGAATTTTTCTCCAAAGGAGCCGAACATGGGCACGTTCACGGCCATGCCCAGATGAGCCATATTCCTTGGCTGCTGTTTATCAGTCTTTGTATTCATGCCTTTCTGGAAGGATTTCCGGTAAGCCATCATCACAATTTAGCCATCGGAATTGCCATACACCATTTGCCGATAGCTATTATTCTAACCACCTTTTTTGTTCATTCCTATCTGGACAAAAAAGCCATTTTTGTTTTCATGGCCACCTTTTCGGTTATGACACCATTGGGAACCATTTTTTCTGATTATTTACCCGCTTTAAAAGATTATTATACCGAAATCACCTCCATCGTAATCGGAATATTATTCCACATATCCTCGACTATTATTTTTGAAACCAGCGAAGGACACAAATTCAATATCGCCAAAGTTTCGATGATCATTCTAGGAATTGC
>Ga0137355_1000091_pt1 | contig 14114 bp, 13 predicted proteins | sample EasRivERMLT800_2_FD_104763 | JGI IMG/M metagenome (GOLD analysis project Ga0137355, IMG submission 104763) | Soil microbial communities from meander-bound floodplain in the East River, Colorado, USA - East River MetaG ERMLT800_2 | ecosystem: Environmental > Terrestrial > Soil > Floodplain ... | reverse complement strand
TTGTTTATTGCCAATGAAATAAATCGTTAGTACAAAAAGTATTAACCCGACGATTACAAAAAGCGAGAGCTGAATCTTTTGCGATGTTGTTTTTTCCATTTTTAAACTTATTTAAAGAATGCTTGTACTTTAGGGTCTTTATTTTTCGATAATTCTTCAAAAGTGCCTTCGGCATAATTGATGCCATCCACCATTAAAATCATTCTATTCGAAATCACTCTGGCACAATCGACATCATGTGTGATTATAATGGCGGAGGTATTGTATTTTTTTTGGATCGACATCATGAGCACTATAATTTCTTTGGAAGTTATAGGATCCAATCCGGTGGTGGGTTCGTCATAAAGAATGATCTTGGGCTGGAGGATTAAGGTACGTGCCAAGGCAATTCGGCGTTTCATTCCGCCGGACAATTCACTGGGCATTAAGTTGACCGCATGAGCTAATCCCACATTCTCCAAGGCTTCCATCACCAGCTGTGTGGTGTCTTCTATATATCCGAACTTTTTGATGTGCCGACGTAACGGAAATTCTAAATTTTCCCGTACCGACATCGAATCATAGAGCGCGCTTCCTTGAAAAAGAAAACCAATTTCGGTGCGAAGCTCGTCCAAAGTTGTTTGGTCCAGCTTTCCGATGTCTTTGCCCATCACCTGAATAGTGCCGCTATCGGATTCGTCCAATCCAACCAGACATTTAATCATAACTGTTTTTCCGCAACCTGATTTTCCCATGATAACCAAGTTTTCACCTTCGTACAGCACCATGTTAAATCCATTCAAAACATGATTGTCGCCATAGCTTTTTCTCAGGTCTTTGATTTCTATAATTGGTTTCAGAAGGGGGGAAGGAGCATTCATAAAATTTAGTTATCGTAAAAAATATTAGCTACAAAAACAGCGATAAAATCTATAATGAAAAGGAGCATTGAGGTGTTTACCACCGCAGAATTGGCCGCAAGTCCCACTCCGGCAGTACCTTTTGTGCAATAATAGCCTTTGAAACAACCCACGAGACCGATGGCAAACCCGAAAAAAAAGGTTTTGATGGTTGAGGGGACAATATCGAAAAATTCTAAGTGATTAAAAACCTGATTGAAATATAATAGTAACGACACATTGCCTTTTACGTTTTCAACAAGATAGGAGCCATAAATGGCAATAGCGTCGCCAAACATCACCAATACAGGAAGCATAAAGGTTGTAGCCAATATTCGAGTAACCACCAGATATTTGAAAGGATTGGTTCCCGAAACTTCCATGGCATCTATTTGTTCAGTCACGCGCATAGAACCCAATTCGGCACCAATACCCGAACCAATCCGCCCTGCACAAATCAAAGCCGTAATGATAGGGCCAATTTCACGAATAATAGATACGCTTACCATAGCTGGTATCCATGAAACAGCACCAAATTGCTGTAAAGTAGGACGAGATTGTAAGGTAAAAACCAATCCTATAATGAAACCGGTAACGGCCACAAGAAGTAAGGAACGGTTTCCCATATTGTAACATTGTCGAATAAATTCTTTGAATTCCATTGGACGTTTAAAGACTTCTTTGAAGAAACGTCCACAAAAATAGGAGAGCTCACCAATTTCAATTAAGAAAAGTTGGATGGATTCTTTTATTTTAAAATAACTATTCATAAGCGGATCAATTATTTTTATATAAGAAAAAAGCTTCTCAAATATACGGATAATATGCTGATTTATAGTTTGATTCTTATGGATTATTTAGGAGGGGAGTCGTTTCATTTTTCATACAAACGCAATCTGTTTTTAGTTAAAGTTAACTCATTCTGCAAGTCATCTATTTTGCTCAACAGGTTAAGGACAATATCAATGCCCTCCACATTGACATCCAATTCGTGATGCATTCGGATCATTTTTTCGATAACATCTATTTTGTCCTGATGCACATAAGGGGAATCTTCTATCGTTTTAATTTCGATTAGTCCAATATCACTTAAATTACTAAAGAAGGATAACTCCACTTTGTAATAAATGCACAATTTATTTAGAGGGATTAAGTTTTCTGTGTTCATGATGCTCTTAACTTATGGAGTTCCGTAAATAATTCTTTTTCTCTTTCGGTCAGTTGAGTAGGAATCAGGATTTGGTAGGTAATGTACAAATCACCAAAATGGCCTTCTTTTTTATAAATGGGAAAACCTTTTCCTTTGAGCTTTACTTTTGTACCATTTTGAGTTCCTGGTTTTACGTTTAGTTTTACTTTGCCGTCAAAGGTATCTACCGTAATCTCTCCTCCCAATATGGCCTTGTATAAGTCTAAATCGACAGTGGAGTATAGATTGTGATGGTCGAGTTTAAAATTGGTGTGGTTTTCTATGGCGAAGGTGATGTACAAATCGCCTTTGGGTCCGCCATTTGCTCCTTCACCTCCAAGACCGCTAATTTTTATGACCTGACCATTTTCGACACCGGCCGGAATGGTCAACCGAATGTTTTTGCCGTTTATGGTAACAGTGCGTTTGTGGGTGGTATACACTTCCTTCAAATCCAAATGCAATTCGGCATTAAGATCTTGGCCTTTGTAAACTGCGCTCCGACCTCTTCCGCCACCTGCTGAACGACCTCCAAACATGGATTCAAAAAAATCAGAATAATCTCCTCCACCAGAAAATCCCTGAAATCCCTGAAAACCATCTTGTTGCCCGCCTCTGTGGTATTGTTGCTGTTGTTTGGCTTTTTCATACTCATCCGCATGAGCCCAATTTTCGCCATATTGATCGTATTTTTTGCGGTTTTCGGCATTACTCAAGACTTCATTGGCTTCATTGATTTCCTTGAATTTTCTTTCCGCCTCTTTGTCGTTGGGGTTTAAGTCGGGATGGTATTTTCGGGCTAATTTTCGGTAGGCTTTTTTTATATCGACATCCGTTGCGTTTTTGTCAACTTCCAATATCTTATAATAGTCTATAAATGCCATTGTACATTTTTTTTTCTAATTGCTGTTTCCGTGATTAGTTTTATAATGTGTTACATATCCGGGATTTAGTCCGTTTTTTGTAAACTAAGGGTGAGTGTATTCTGTCTATTTCTACTATCAAATTTAATCATTTTTTCGATGCTAAAAATGAATTAAAATGCTTTATTACAGTTTGTTAGTGTGTTTAAAAATCTGTGTAAATGGGCCGCATTTTAAAGAAATCATAGAGTTTTTTTTAATACTCGGTACCCTCAGCGCATTTCGGCCAAATTATTGAAATCGATTATAAGGCAGATAGGTAATCATTATTTCGATGGCTCTTGTAATCCAATAGGAGAGCCAGTTTATGAATTTTGAGGATATAGTATTTTTTGTTTTAAGGGACTCGTGAGTTATTCTTTGGCATTCCGAAATAATTTGGTTGAGGTGCAAAAGATATAGTTCGGAAAACGCGATAGAATTGATGCCCACATTCATTTCGATACTTCCGTAAGAGCTCAAGTTATTCAGATTGAAAGAACCAATGGTGGTCCAATGATTGTCTATTACTGCTGCTTTACCATGCAAAATAGAATTATCCCATTCATACAATTCAATAGAATTATTAAGAAGTTTTGAATAGAGGTGGCACGTGGCCCGTCTTGTTAACGGAAGGTCTGATATACCCGATAGGATTAGCCGGATTCTCACTTTGTTTTGGGAAGCTATTTTCAAGGCATTGATCAATTTTCTTCCAGGCAAAAAATAACTTCCCACAATAATGATGTCTTTTTGCGCATATTTAAATCCTTTTATGTATGCTTTGGTAATTTCGTTTTTTCTTTTCAGCCAATCATTTTGAAGGAGGGTAACTGCATTTTTTTCCTGTTTAAAAATAGGAAATCCTATTTTTGATTTTTGCAGTTTTCTTTTTTTAAAATAAATGGCATAACATAGCTCTTGCAGCGGTTTTGCAATTTCACCATGTATAAGTACTGCATAATCGAGCCATGGTAATTCGGATTTGGTTCCATAGTATTTGTCAGCGATATTAATTCCGCCAATTAAGGCAACCTTGGCATCTACAACAATTACTTTGTGGTGCAATCTTCGTCCCAGATAAAAGGAGCTCTTAGAAAATAATGGAGAAAAAAAACGAAAGTTGATCCCGCGTTGTTTTAAGTCCGCGATTATTTCCGAAGGAAAGGAATAAGAACCAAAACCATCCAGCAATATATAGATTTTGACTTTTCGAGAAGCCGCCTCTTTTAATGCTTCAATAATTTTTGATCCGATGGTGTCGCAATCAAAAATATAGATTTGAATATGAATTTCAGATTGGGAGTCCTGTATCATTTTTTCTAAACGGGAAAAATAGTCCGCTCCGCTATGTACCAGAGAAAGATTTTCGTCATTTGGAAGTGAGATGGTATTAAAAGGCATGTTTTTTTTGTGGATTAATCTCCTTGATCAATATAAATTCGATAAGATTTTCGGTGTCTAATGTGCCAATAAATCGATCGTTTTCAGTGACCAGCATCAAATTGGATTTATTGCTGTACACCAGTTCAAATACATCCTCTAAAAGAGCATTTGCGTCAAGAAAAACCAAATCTCTGTTCATGAAAGTATAGAGTGGTTCCTCTTCTCCTTTTTCGGCAAGTGCCACTAAAAGGTGATCCCGATGAAGTGTACCTACAGGTTCTCCATTTTCTGTCACTAAAAAAATCTTATATTGGCTGTCAAGCAATAATTTGATGGCTGTTTTTATTTTTTGATTTGCATCAATCGTTTGGTATTTAGTCATTAATACATCGCGCACTGTGTATCCTTTGAGAAAATATTTGGACTCCACAAATTCGCTTTCTGCTTGAGCGCCAATAATGACAAACATTCCGATAATAATCAGAAACGGATTTATAAAAAATCCTGCGAAAATAAAACCTAAAGCCAAAATTTGACCTACACGCGCAGCTATTTTAGTGGCAATATGTCTGTTTAATTTAAAAGACAATAAGGCACGGAGTACTCTTCCTCCATCCATCGGAAAGGCGGGAATCAGGTTAAAAATAGCGAGCCAAATGTTTACCAAAAAGAAATTCAGAAAGAAAGTATTGCCGCTGATTCCTTTTGATAACAGGGTTGCAAGCACTTTTGGATCCTCTGGTACAGAAATTATAAGAGCCGTAAGAAAAGCCAAAGCAAGGTTTACCAGAGGGCCCGCAATGGCAACCATCAATTCTTCCAAAGGTTTTTCGGGAAGTTTTTCCAATCGGGCTAAACCCCCGATGGGCAAAAGTGTAATGTCTTTGGTTTTTATGTTATACTTCTTTGCAACCAGGGCATGTCCGAGTTCATGAAGCAAAACGGTGACAAAAATGCTTAAAATGAAAAGAACCGTCCACGCAGTTTGATTGATATTATAGCCTGACTTATGATTTACATAGATAACGAATGCAAGAAGTAAGGAAAAGCTCCAATGGATAAATATTCCAATTCCTGCAATACTTCCGAGTTTTAATGATCCTTTCATTTTTTTTAATTTTTAATACCAGATAATATAGTATGATAAATACTTAAAAATCAACAAATTGTTATTTGTATGGAAAATAATAATAAGTGTAATTGTATACCAAATTACAATATTTTTTTTGAAGAATTCGAGAAATTTGGTATGAAGATAAAATTTATTTCAAGCAAATTCTTCATCAAAAACCAAGTTCGTATTGCTTTTTTTAAAATCGAAATAGCGGATTATTCAAATCGCTCACTGTCGCCTTTTGTCTTGCTTTACAAGGGATCAAAATTGCTTTTAGCTTTTTTTGGTTTCCAATATTTTAAATATGGAATCGATGTCTACCTTGTGAGCCAGTCCCGTTCCTTCGCTCATAGTGGCAGCCACACCACAAGCCACACCCCATTTCAGCATTATTTCAGGAGAACAATTATTTATAATGGAATAAATAAGTCCCGCCACCATGCTATCTCCTGCACCAATGGTGCTGTTTACCGAGACGGATGGGGTAGATTGATAAAATATACCGTTTTCGGATGCTATGAAAGCACCCCTTACCCCTAATGATACCACAACATACTTTGCTCTTTGTGTTTTTATTATTTCTAAAGCGAATTCTTCCTGTTCTGCACTTGATAAAAATTCTTTTCCAGCCAGTAAAGCTAATTCTCGTTGATTGGGCTTTATCAGATATACATTTTCTTTAAGCGCTTCTTTGAGTGCAGGACCCGACGTGTCCAAAACGATTTTTATATCCCTGTCTGCAAAATTCCTGATAAGTTTTGCAAAGTAATCTGAGGACATCTCCTCGGCCAAACCTCCACTCAGAACCAAGATATCATTAGCAGTAACCAATTTTTCTAAAGTCAATTCTATTTCGGTCAGTTCTGTATTCAATAATGTATTACCAGGCATTCCGAAACGGTATTGCATTCCGGTTTTTGTGTCAACAACGGCAAGGTTCTCCCTTGTCCATGCTTTAATCGGAATTGATTGCGGTTTTATATTTTCATGCAGGAGCAATTCATTCAGATGCTGTCCGCAATCGCCGCCAAAAGGGAAAATGCAATTGCTGGGTATACTCAATCTATTAAGGACTCTTGAAACATTAATTCCACCTCCGCCCGGCTGGTACTGGATAGAATGACATTTTAATTTTTGTTCCGGGACTATGCCATCTACTTTTGCGCTTTTGTCTAATGCCGGATTTAAGGTTAATGTTATTACTTTCATAGCCATTATTGTTTTTCGGTTGCGTTAATCATTTATTACGGTTGATGATCCATTTTTCTATTTCCACTGCCCAAAAAACGATGCTTGACACCAAAAGGGTTATTCCGATTTCGGAAATGGTGAGCGGTTGTGTTTTGAAAACGGTATTAAAGAAAGGCGTGTAAATAATTACAAGTTGGAGTATAACAGTAAGAAGTAGGGCGCCCAAAAGAGGCTTATTTGAAAACAGTCCTATTTTAAAAAGTGATTCCCGTTCCGACCGAATAGCCATTACATGTCCCATCTGACTAAAACAGAGAACCGTAAAGGCCATCGTTTGCCAATGTAAGTTTTCACTATGGATAGCCCAAGCCTGCATACCGAGAGTTACAATGCCCATTAAAAATCCTACCCATAGAATATGTCTGGACATGCCACCGGCAAAAATATTCTGTTTCGGATCTCTTGGCGGTCGTTTCATAATGTTTGCTTCAGAAGGTTCTGATGCAAGGGCTAATCCCGGTAATCCATCGGTTACCAGGTTTATCCAGAGAATATGCACAGCTAATAAAGGAATGGGTAACGTAAAAAAAGGAGCGAGAAAAATAGCCCAAATCTCTCCACTATTACTGGTCATAGTGTATTTGATAAATTTAAGGATGTTGTCAAATATTCTCCGGCCATGTTTCACGGCAACAACGATTGTGGCAAAATTATCGTCAAGCAAAATCATGTGCGCAGCCTCTTTAGAAACTTCCGTTCCGTTAATTCCCATGGCTATACCAATGTCGGCATTTTTAAGTGAGGGTGCATCGTTTACACCATCACCTGTCATTGCAACAAAATAATTTTTGGTCTGTAGGGCGCCAACGATTTTTAATTTTTGTTCGGGATTTACACGTGCATATACACGTACTTTTTCCACTATATTTTCAAATTGGCTTTCTGTTAATGCGGCAAGTTCTGAACCGCTCAATATCAGATCTTCATCAGAAGTGACTATTTTCAGCTGCTTTGCAATGGCTTTTGCAGTGAGTCTGTGATCGCCTGTGATCATTATGGGAATAATTCCGGCTTGTTTACATTCTTCCACGGCTTGTAAGGCTTCTTCCCTTGGTGGATCAATCATTCCAGCAAAACCGATTAAGGTTAAGGATGATTCTATTTCATCGACATTCGGGAATTCGGGTAACGTATCCAATTTTTTTATGGCATAACCAAGAACTCGATAGCCATTTTCGGCCATTTCATTTAACTTCAATTCAAATTCAGGAATAAGTTTTTTTTGATTTCCATCCAATTTGCTAAATAAAACATCTGCTGCGCCTTTGGTAATAACGATTATCCCTTTTTCGGTTTGATGTAAAGTAGTCATACATTTTCTTGAAGAGTCAAAAGGGAACTCGGCAATTCTTGGGAACATTTTTTCTAGTTCATCTCTTTTACTGTTTTTATTGAAAGCATATTGGACTAATGCCACTTCGGTAGAATCACCAAGCCATTTCCCTTTTTTGTCTTTTGAAACATCATTGTTTAGAGCCATTGCATTGAGCAAGGTATTGGTATGATGAAAAACGGAATCAATTTCTATATTGGGTATTTCATAAACGTCCTGTACGGTCATTTTATTCAAGGTAAGGGTTCCTGTTTTATCAGAACAAATATGGGTAACCGAACCGAGGGTTTCTACAGCGGGAAGTTTACGGATAAGCGCATTATTTTTCACTAATCGTTTGGCGCCAAAGGCAAGGGCAATGGTTACAAGTGCCGGTAACGCCTCTGGTATTGCGGCAACAGCAAGAGAAATGGAAGTAAGCAGCATCGTTAACACCGCTTCTCCACGTAACCAGCCAATCAAGAAGATCACAGTGCAGATAATGAGAATGACAACAGATAGCCGTTTGCCAAAAGCGGTTAATCTTTTTTGTAATGGCGTTGCAATTTCGTCGGTTTGGATCATTTTAGCGATGAGCCCCAATTCCGTATTCATTCCGGTTGCAATGACATATGCTGCGCCGCGTCCGTTTGAGACAAATGTTCCCTTGAATCCCAAATTTATGCGATCGCCTAGAGCGTAATCTCCTTCCGGTAGTTCAGTATTGTTTTTTTCTACATTATGGGATTCTCCCGTAAGGGCCGATTCATCGACTTTAATCTGATGGGCTTCAAAAAATCGTACATCAGCAGGAATAATATTCCCGGCTTCGAGTAAAACTACATCGCCTGGCACCAAATTGGTGGCCGGTATCTCGAACTTGTTTCCTTCCCGTATTACCTTCGCGTTATTCGCTACCATGCTTTTTAATGCTTCCATGGCTTTCTCGGCACGATATTCCTGTATAAACCCTACAATAGCATTAATGATAATGATAACAAGAATAATTACAGTATCGGTTAGATCTCCCAAAAAACCTGATATAATGGCCGCTGCAATAAGAACGAGAATCATGAAATCAGTTAACTGATGAAGTAACATTCGTAAAACAGTCTTCTTTTTTTTGTCCTCAATCTGATTTTTCCCGCATTCGATTAACCGCTGCTCGGCAGTTATATCATCAATACCCAGAGGGGTCGTATCCAATAACTGGGATAGTTCTGAAAGAGGAAGTAAGTGCCAGTTCATCTGTATTAATTTTAAGCTATTCGGCGTAAATTATTAAAAACGCGTGCTCAGGGACTATTTTTAAAAAAGGAATTGTCCATTATTTTTTTAGTGAAATAAAAACGAAATAAAAAAGTGTAATTGATTATTGAATTTTATTTATAGGTAGGCTCGTACATTTTACTTTTGATAAATGCTTTAATATCCTTCGGTTTTTCTACACGGGCTAATCCCATATCAAAAATCTGTTCGGTTATTTTTATGGCTACATTTAAGGACACTTGCAAAATGGAATCTATTCTCGGATAAATCAATCCGTTATTAAAATCTTCTTGCGTAATCTGTTCTGCGACGGCTTCTGCCGCTGTGATAAACATCTCATCGGTGACTCTTGTCGCTTCAGTAGCAAAAACTGCTAATCCCATTGCCGGAAAAATATAGACATTATTACCTTGTCCCGGAGTAAATGTTTTTTCCTGATAAGTGAAAGGGGGGAAAGGGCTTCCGCTGGCAAAAATGGCTTTTCCTTTGCTCCAGGTATAGGCTTGCTCCGCTGTACATTCTGAGTGTGAGGTTGGGTTGGAGTAAGGGAAAATAATGGGTCTTTCGTTTACCAAGCTCATGTTTTCAATGACCTGCTGATTGAATGCACCACCAAGTGTGCTTACACCAATAATGGCAGTTGGTTTTATTTTTAGGATTGATTCAGCAAAGTCGGTAGATAGTTCCCCTTCGTGAGCAAATGGTTTTTGATAATCGGCTAAATCTGTTCTTGATTGGACAAGCAATCCATTAATATCAAACATCCAAATTTGGTTTAATGCCTCTTCTTTACTTAACCCGTCTTTTTGAAATTTATGGACCAGCATATCGGCAATTCCAAAAGCGGCTGCTCCTGCACCGAGAAAAAGAAAGCGTTGTTCTTTAAAAGGTTTTTCCAATAATCGGCTGATGGCAATAAAACCGGCTGTAGCAATGGCTGCGGTACCCTGAATGTCATCATTGAAAGTAGAGATTCTATTTTGGTACGTATTCAAAATGCGAATAGCGTCTACACCTGCAAAGTCTTCCCATTGGATACAAATTTTAGGGAATACTTCATTTATTGCCAAAACGAAGGCTTCAATAAAATCATCAAATTCTTTCCCTTTGATTCTTTTTTGTTTTAAACCCGGATAAAGCGGATCGACCAAAAAGGCTTCGTTATTGGTTCCTGTATCTAGGATTATAGGTAAGGTGTGTTCGGGAGGGACACCGGCACAACTGGTATATAAAATCAATTTTCCAATAGGAATGCCAATTCCATTTATACCCAAATCTCCTAATCCCAAGATGCGCTCACCATCAGTAACCACAGTGAAGCGTATATCTTCCATAGGCCAGTTTTGGAGTATTTCTTTGATATTGTCTTTTTGTTTAATGGAAATAAAAAGCCCTCTCGGGCGTCTGGCAATGTGTCCAAATCGTTCACAGGCTTCGCCAACGGTCGGTGTATAAACTATTGGCAAAAATTCAGAAGGTTTGCTAATTACCGTTTTAAAAAATAAAGTTTCGTTTGTTTCTAATAACGCCATTAAATAGATGTATTTATCTATTGAATGCTCAAAATTATTGAGCTGCTCGTCTACACGTAAAATTTGGGTTTCCAACGTCTCGATTTCGTCGGGTAGTAGCCCCGTTAATTTATATTTCAGTCTTTCTTCTTTTGAAAATGCGCTTCCTTTATTGGTATGCGCATTGCGCATAATTGAGTAACCTATATTTTTTTTCATATTATTATTTTTTGATTTTACATATTCGATTGATAGTCTCTAAATTAATAATAGTTTCAAAATGGTTGCTTATTTATCGTAAGTTTTACTTCACTTTTTATATATCTAAAAATGGCATATATATATATATATATATATATTCGTAAGTACTTAATATGATGTAATATACGACAAATAAAATTATTTATTTCTTTTTATCCCTGATATACGACACTAAGTTTTGTATCGTAGTTATTTTTCCATAATCCTGTTCCGGAATTTCAATTCCTAAGATTTCATTCAGGGCAATAATGAACTGCAACGTATCAAACGAATCGATATTGAGCGTTTCGCGAATGTTTTCATCGGGTTTCAATTGTGAAGGTTCTGTGTCGGGGGCAATGTGTTTCAGCAATTGAAAAATGGCTGTTTTTATGGCGTCATCGGTCATAATAATTCGGGTTTTTGTAAATGTTTGTCTAAAGAACTTAAAAAACGACTACCGGTTAGTCCATCTGTGGCTCTGTGATCTCCGGCCAAAGTAACATTCAGGACGTGTCGAATTCCCAACATACCGTTTTCGGCAAAAGGTTGTTCCGAGCTATTCCCAAAACCGATAAGGGCTACCTGTGGAGGATAGATTACACCAAAAACGGTATCAGCCCCACCTTCGCCAATATTTGTTATAGTGATCGTGGATCCGCTCAATTCAGAACTTCTTAATTTCAGCGCTCTTGCTCTGGGGATAATATCGTTTAAAGTTTCCATAATAGCATCTACATTTTTTGTTTCTGCCTGTAAAATAGCCGGAACCATAACACCACCAGAACGCAGAGAAACCACAAATCCGATATTAATTTCCTTTTTTGGTTGTAAACCGTTTTCCCATATTGCATTCAGATCCGGAAATTCAAGCAGTGTTTTTGCTACAGCTTTGATCAATATGGCAATGGGCAGCAGACGTTTTTTTACGGGACGCTGGCTGTTTGCTTCCAGTAGCCAAGCCAATGCTTTGGTTAGATCAATCTTTTTTTCCAAATAATAGTGCGGAATTTCCCGATTTGATTTACTCACAGCCGCCGCTATTGCCGAGCGGATTGCCTCAATGGCCGCTGTATTTGTTTCTTTTTTTGGTTCAAAACCAGGTTCTTTTATTTTCGCCTCCGATTTATTATCTCTTAAAGCAATGGCAATTTCTACATCTTCTTTGGTAATGGCGCCATCCGGGCCTGTGCCTTTTAGCAGTGAAAGGTTAATGTTGTGATCGGAAGCGATCCGACGTGCCAAGGGCGATATTTTCAGATTTCTGTTTTCAATTATTTTTTCTTCTGTTGGTTGTATATCTATTACTGCCTCTTTTTTTGCTTCCAGAGTTTCTCCGGTGGGGCTGATTAATGCCATAACGGTTCCCACGGGTACTTTGACCCCTTCGGGAATCAGCAGTTCGCTGATGATACCTTCATCAAAGACTTCAATTTCTATTAAACCCTTTTGTGTTTCCACCTCGGCAATGATGTCGCCGCGTTTTAAGGTGTCACCTGGTTTTTTTTTCCATTCGACCAATGTGCCGTCTTCCATGTCGGCGCCAAGACTGGGCATTTGAAATTCAATCATGGGAGAACATTTTTTTTACTGCATTTACAATATCTTCTTTTTGTGGAACCGAAGCATCTTCGAGATGTTTCGGATAAGGAATAGGAACTTCGACGCCAGCTAGACGCTGTACCGGAGCGTCCAGTTCATAAAAGGCCTTTTCCATTATTCGGGCGCTTATTTCCGAAGAAATACTTATCGAACGCCAAGCATCTTCCACAATCAGGGCGCGATGTGTTTTGATAACCGACAAAAGGAAGGTTTCCTCATCCAATGGACGCAACACGCGTAAATCAATGACTTCGGCATCTATTCCGATTGAGGCCAATTCCGCCGCAGCCTCCAGACATTTGTAGACGCCCATTCCGTAGGTAATAATAGAAACAGCTGTGCCTTTTCGTCTCACTTTTGCCTTGCTGATATCCACAGCACTAGCATCTGCCCCCATTTCTCCTTCCAGATTAAGCATAGCTGTATATTCAAACAGGACAACCGGATCGGGGCTTTTGAGGGCGGTGAGCAACATACCTCTTGCATCCTCATGTGTACCGACTGACAAAACTGTCAGGCCTGGTACATGCGCAAAATAGGGTTCCCAACTATGCGAATGTTGTGCTGCCAATTGTCGGCCTACACCGCAGCCCATTCGTATAACAACCGGGACATTAATTTGACCTCCGCTCATATGCAGAACAGTCGAAGCATTATTGACAATTTGATCCATGGCAAGCAATGCAAAATTAACCGTCATCACTTCTATAATGGGCCGCATTCCGGCGATAGCCGAACCGATTCCGGCACCTACAAAACCCGATTCCGACAGCGGGACATCCATGATTCTCTCTTCTCCGAATTCCTGTAAAAGTCCTTTGCTCACCGCAAAAGCGCCGCCATAACGCCCCACATCTTCTCCCATAAGAAAAGTGCGTTCATCGTTTTGTAATGCCTCCCTGATTCCTTGCTTGAGTGCTTCCCGATAGGTGACAGTTATTTTATTGCTATTGTTCTCCATTGGTTGGATGAATTAGTTTTTTTAAATTCCCATTATTACTTTTTCCAACGTTTTAAAACCGGAAGGATATTTATGGCTTTTTGAATCACATATTCATGAAGTTCCAATTTTTTCATTTGGTTTTGCACATTGCTTTTCATTTCTTCCAGATTCATTTTTGGATGCTTGAAACTGCCTCCTTCATAGCAATATTTGCAATATTCCTCGCTTTTTGTTCCGTCTTTTTCGGTTCCTTTTGCTTCATCTGTGTCAAGTGGCATAGCGCAACTTTGACAAAGGTCTTTGTGTTCCATGATTTTCTTTTTTAAACTTTTTCCTCACTATAAATGAATTTTGATAGTTGTTCTATAGGCTCCCAGGTTCCCGCTTCCGCAAAATCTACGGCTCTTTGAATTTCAATTTCGATTTGGGATTCCATTTCGGCCAGTTCCTTATCGGTAATAAATTGCTGTTGCAATAGAAGACTTTTGAATTGTGGAATAGGATCACGTTTTTTCCA
>Ga0137355_1000090_pt1 | contig 14346 bp, 15 predicted proteins | sample EasRivERMLT800_2_FD_104763 | JGI IMG/M metagenome (GOLD analysis project Ga0137355, IMG submission 104763) | Soil microbial communities from meander-bound floodplain in the East River, Colorado, USA - East River MetaG ERMLT800_2 | ecosystem: Environmental > Terrestrial > Soil > Floodplain ... | reverse complement strand
TTTCAGCAAATTGACGTCATCGAAGCCGCATTGTCTAACCTGCTTCAAAAAACAGCCGATCTAAAACGCATCGCCGGGCATGAGGCCTACGCAACCGCTCTGACCGTTTACAAAATATATGATGCCGCAAACCAAGCCGGTATTGACGGGGCAAAACAAGGGTATGACAAACTCAAAACCCGTTTTGAGGCACAAGGCAGACCCGTAGATATGACCCCATAACCCCTTCTTTTTTTATAAAATAAGCCCGAATTAGTTTCGGGTTTTTTTATGCCTTTTTTTTAAGGACTGAAGAGTTTCGTTAGTTTGCGGCTGTCGGTCAATGTCGTTAAGTTAAGGATTCGTCAGTTCGAGTTGAGCAAAGGTTTTGGACAAAAAACCTTTGTGAACTCCGATAGTTATCGGGGGAGAGCCTTTACGTTTGATAAGACTTCTCGATACAATTTTTAACATCCCAATAATCCGCAAACTTGTCATGCTGACAAAGGAAGCATCCCCGCAAGACACGAGCGATAGCGAACTGGTGAAGCAAACTCCGCATTATATAGGATTTCGTTTGTAGAATACCAACGGAGATCCCTCCTTCGTCGGACACGAGCGATAGCGAACTGGCGAAGCAATGACAATATCGGGTGTAGGTGTTGCGTGATATCTCGGCATCAGTCTGACTACTTGAATGTCATTTATATTGCTTTTTTTGTAAAAAAAATAAGCCTCGAAGTGACGGGTAAAACAGCTTAACTTAATGACATTGAGCTATCGGTATACACAAAGTCGTTGATTGTTGTGAGCGTCACTAAACCATGTTTTTCTGAAAAAGCGGTGCTAAGCACTATAATCACCATAATTACGTCATTAAAGACAGTTTAGCCTACAAAAAATACGTAATTATGTGAAAAAGTAGTGCTTAGCACTATATAATCACCATAATTACGTCATTAAAGACGGATTAGCCTACAAAAAGTACGTAATTATGTAAAAAAGTAGTGCTAAGCACTACATAATGATCGTAAAAACGTCATTAAAGACGGATTAGCCTACAAAAAGTACGTAATTATGTAAAAAAGTAGTGCTAAGCACTACATAATCACCATAATTACGTCATTAAAGACGGATTAGCCTACAAAAAATACGTAATTACGTAAAAAAGTAGTGCTTAGCACTACATAATCATCGTATAAGGGTACAATCATTTAATAAAATACACTATATTCGTTTTATAAAAAATAGCAAGCGTATGCAAACCAATCTCGAAAACGTTGATGCCATTCAAAATTCAGCTCCAAATACAGGTATGATGCTAATTTCTTATTTCAAGGAAAAGCGCATCCGAAAAAGTGCCTTGGCAAGAATGCTGAACAAAAGACCGAGCACACTTGCGGGTTTTACCAAAAATGCTTCCATTCAAACCACGGCGCTTTGGGAAATTTGTCATGCCTTGAAACACAATTTTTTTGCCGATATCGCGGCCGTGTTTCCGGAAAGCTACACCACTAACGTTAAGTCGAATACCGCTGCAGAAGAACGCATTGCGGAACTTGAATTGCAAAACACGATCCTAAAAGCCGAAGTGGCGGTTTTGCTCAAGGCGATTAAGGAATGATTCCGTTTGGGTAAGGAAAAATGAATTGAATTTAGTAGGATTGTCGAGCTACTTGTGTGATCTCTCCTTCGTCGAGATGACAAACTTTCTTGATAAAACATGTTGAACCACCTACGTTTTATCAAGAAAGTTTGTCATCTTCATCCCAATATCTTAAGTTTAAGTTTTGTCATTCCGACGAAGGAGGAATCACATTGCAGTTGACAAAACGATGATTTAAAAATTCAAAATTGTCATTAAACGAACGTATTAAATCTAATTTCTTGTCTCTTCGCCAACCTTTGATTTCCTTTTCTCTAGCTATGGCTTGCTGAACCCAAGTAAACTTTTCATAATAGACTAAAAACTCAATATTATATTTTGACGCAAAAGTCTTAATTCCTTTTTCGATGTTTTCTTTATGCTGTTGCAACCTTACCCCTAAATTATTTGTCATACCAATATAGTAGGTTGACCTATTCTTATTCGTAATAATATAGACATAATAGCTCTGATAACCCTCTATAAATTCAATCATATTTTTACAAGTTTATGTCATTATAATGCTTTCTGTCATTCTTATACTTCTTTTGCCAACACTGGCTTCTGGGGAATGATATGCCATTTTTACTTGACGCTCCAACTTGATGTGATCTCTCCTTCGTCGAGATGACAAAACGTACGTGATTTAGTATTTTTTATCAAGAAAGTTTGTCATCTCGACGAAGGAGAGATCACAAAAGTAGCTCGACAATCCTACTAAATTCAATTCATTTTTCCTTAACTTAATGATATTGGGCTCGATCCCGAAACGTCGGGAGAGCGATCACACGAGTAACTGGTACTATCCTGGTAAAATCAACATACATTAAGGACTTTTTTCGTCTAGTTTGCTAGCTATCGGCGGCAGTTTTTATTTTTTCGAGTAATAATCCCAGGTTACTTTTGCTATATCTCTAATTATTTTTTCAGTTTCTTCTCTTTCTTCGGTTATATTTTTTAAATATATGGAAAGTATCAGATGGTTTCCATTCGGTAGTTTCACAATACCCACATCGTTCATGGCAACCCTTAAATTATTTTCATTTGTTCCTGAAATTCCTGTTCTGTGTGCCAATTCCGTATTTTCGGGAAATCCTGCTTTCATCCAAGTAATGCCTCTTGAAGTTTCGACCATTATTTGATATAAATATTGTGTTGTTTCCTTTTTAAGAATTTTTCCCTCATAAAACATCTCAAACAATTGGGTTGTTGCTAATGGTGTTGTTGTATTGAGATATAAATTATCCCAATTTGACATTTGTTGTTCATTGACCTTAATCGTAAAGTCTTTAATCCCTTGATTATTGATGAATTTCTGCACAGTTTCAGTACCACCAATCAAATCAATAAGAATATCACATCCGTTGTTATCACTGTGCGAAACGGTATATCGTAATAATTGGTCTAATGTCAGGTACATATTTCCATTCGGATAGTCGTCTCTCATGGGGCTCCAAGTGTCGGGAAGCAAATCTTCTTTTTTGACAAAAACTTTCTGACTTAATGAGAGTTTCCCTTTATCAACTTGGTTTAAAACAGTCAATGCGATATGAAACTTAAACACACTCATCATTGGAGCTTCTAAATTTCCATTAATGCTCAAAGTGTCTTTGTCCTCAATTCCTTTTATAGAAATTCCAACAGTTGCCTTTTTTGTTGCAATGATTTGATTGATTGTCTGCCTAAGTTCCTCTTTTGTTTGAGCAAAAGTCTGAAAACAAATAAGTGAAAAGATAGAGATGTAAAAGAGTTTTATCATAATTGTTGTTTATAAACAGGCCCGTTAGCGTTAGTTTTTATTGGTCACAGAAATAGTTAAAAACTATGCGCTTTAGTGCATTTCGCTTTAGCTTCTAAAAAATGTTTAGCCACAGATTAAATGGATTATCACTGATTAATCTGTGTGAATCTTTTTAATCTGTGGCAAATTAAAAAGCTTTAACCTTGCAGACTTTAAATCTGCAAAACCAAATCTATGGACTTCAAGTCCATAGTGGTTTAATTTATCAGTTTACTGTTCAGTAGTATTTTTTTGATTTCAATACCAAAATAATAACACAAATCAATCTTCTCATTCATTTGGTTTTCTAAAATGATTAAACTGATGTCCTTGTCAGGAAAATATAAATTAACAGAAGCAAAACCATCTCCTAATCCCGTATGCCCGATATATTTTGCGTGTTCATTTTCAGAAATTCTTATCCCATATCCATAACCTACTTTATTTTTTCCAAAAACGTCGTGTTGGGCTAATACTGTAGCTTTTGTCATTAATTTATACGTTTCGGGTTTTAGAATTTTCCCTTTGTGCAGATTATCATTCCAAATTGCTAAGTCCGCTGCTGTCGTAATTATTCCGTCAGCGGATAAATTGTCCGTGTTTATTTTAGTGTTTTCAACTACTTTAAATGTATTTTCTTTATTAAGGTGTCCTGAAACAAGTTTTTGGATTTTATCTTTTGAGTAAGTAAACGTATTTTTCATTTTAAGATTTTTAAACAAATCCCTTGTCAACTCCACGTATGATTTCTTAGTCGAAAACTCGATTATTTTTCCAAGAAGAATATTGGATAAATTCCCGTATTTGAAATCTGTTCCTGCCTTAAATAATAGTGGTTTATCAACGGCAACAATGCCGTGAGTATGATTTAATAATTGATGAACAGTAACAGTGTCTGCCCAAGTTTGTGTTAAATAGGGCAAATATTTTTTTATTGGCGATTCTAGCTCAATTTTTCCTTTTTCGACTTCTTTCAATAGCAAAACAGCGGTTACTTGTTTCGTATTTGACATTATTTCGAATTGGTCATCTACCTTTAATGGTGATTTCTTATCAAAATTAGCGTAACCATACCCTTTTGAGTATTTAATTTTGCCTTTTTGAGTAATGAGTATAACACCATTAAATGGTCGAACATTGGTCGTCTTAATTAGACTGTCGATTGTAGTCGAATAACCCTCTTTTTGTTGTCCGAATAAATAGCTACTTGATAATAGAAGAATTGTAATGAAATAGGAAATTCTGAATAATAGTTTCATTTTAAAATATTGGTTATGAAATTAATGGTTAAGCCATTTGGCTATGCTGTTTACGAATTCTTCATGTTGGTCTACAAAAAGAAAGTGGGAACAATTATCTATTTGGTTAAAGTTTTTTTTGCCGACTAAATTTTTCATATAATTGATTTGTGAAGTAGAAAAAATACCGTCCTGCTTACCGTAAATTGCACAAATACGAAGTGTATTATTTTTTAATTTTTCCAAAATTGGTTTAGTATCAATATTCTTTAACTTCTCATTTTTATAAAAGAGTATTGGAGCATTTTTGTTTCTGATATTCATTTTATAAAAATCACTCGCTTCGAATGACGAACGCAATTTACGGGCTTTAGTAGTTGGCTTGGGCATTTCAAAGTATGTGTTTTCACTGGCCAATTCAAAACAAGTTTTACGGTATTCAGCAGAATATTTGTCTAGGTTTTCTATGTCATTTACTCTTTTGAGATTAATAGAATCTCCCTTAGTTAAGTAGATTTCTTTTGTCGAATTCAAAATGTGGTCGTACGTTTCTTGCTGAGAAACTAAGGCTCCGGCAAGAATAAGAGTAGTAACTTTTTGAGGATATTTTTCAGTAAAAAGCGTAGCCACTAAACCTCCAAAGCTATGCCCAATGAGGTTTGCTTTTTCAATGTTGTACGTTTTGTAAATCGTTTTCAAATCATCAAAAGCTTCATTGTAGGTGAATTTTGCCGTTGAATCTATGGAGCGTCCTTCTCCGCGTCTGTCGTACACAATGACGTAAAACCCTTTGTCGGCAAGCTTTTGAGCGGTCGTGAATTCAAAAAGTGTTGCGTTACCGCTTGGTCCTCCGTGAATAAAAATGATAGGTTTGTCTTTCGTATTCCCGTATGCTTTTGAGTAAATCGTTTGTCCGTTTACTAAAAAGGTTGTTAAAAGAAAAGTTAACAAAGTGAATGTTTGTTTCATTTAATTCTAAAATTCAATTTTAATGGTGTTATCATTTGAATTTATCTTTATTTCCCTGCCTAAAATTAGCGCGCGATTATCTTCTTGATGACCCGATGGGAAACCAAAATAAATGGGGTAATCAAAAGAATTTGTTTCTTCTAAAATTATTTCATTCGCAGTTTTTCCATAATCGAGTGTTGCTTCTTTTATATCAATCATTCCTCCAACAAGTATCGCTTTTAGATTTGATAATTTCCCACTTCTTTTTAATGCAATTAGCATTCGGTCTAAATGATACAAATATTCATCAATGTCTTCAAAAAATAATATTTTATTGCTTGTGTCGATATCGGAACTTGAGCCAATTAAAGCATATAAGATTGATAAATTTCCACCAACTAAAACTCCTTCAACAACACTGTCAGCATTTTTATTGCTCTCATTTTTGTTGATTTCATACGTTAGGGTTTCTCCGAACAATGCCTTTTTTAAGGATGTTTTAGATTCAGGGGTACATTTGGGAATTCCCTGCAACATTACGGCATGAATTGTTTCAATATTGAAATTGTGTATATGGTTGTGAAGAACGGTTATATCACTATAGCCAACGATCCATTTTGGATTCTTTTTAAAATTAGTAAAGTCCAATGCATCAATTATCTTCATTGTGCCATATCCGCCTTTTGTAAAAATAATCGCTTTTATAGCATTGTCATCCAGCATATTTTGCAAGTCTTCCGTTCTTTCTTGGTCTGTACCTGCAAAAAAATGATACTCATTAAAAGTGTGCTTTCCAACGACAGGAATTAAATTCCAACTTTTTAAAAGTTGGATTCCGTCAACAATTTCTTCGGGTTTCGTTCTTTTTGCCGAACATACAATTCCGACTTTGTCTCCTGATTTTAAATAAGGTGGGGTAATCATTGTTTGCTATTTATTTGAATCTATTATACTATTTTATTTCGCATATCGTTCTGGTGCTACAAGTGGTTTGGGGACTAAGTTAAGATTTACCTTTCGGTTGTCACTAAACATCCCAAATACAAAAACATTTTACCTTATACCAATTACCCAAATCACTTGTAGCAACTGTTGGCAACTGGCTTTATCATTTAATTGTTATATAGTATTCTGTTATTCTCAATATTACAAAACAAATAAAAGCAATAACTAATTTGATTATAAATTTATATTTCGGTTGTTGAGATTTATTGAAATTGATTAAAGCCTTTATGCTTTGAACAACTTTATCTTTATTTAACCATAAAATCATTAGAATTAACAATTGGTATAGAATCGCTGCTTTTAGAGCTCCAAGATGCACTTCGAAATATATGTCTTGCAAAATCACATTTACAAGTATAGTAGATGTGAACAAACAACCAATAATTCTAGTTCTTTTCATCAAAATCAATGTTCCCCCAATTATTTCAAAAAGTCCTAAAGTTATTACATATGATTTGGAGTAACCATAAAAAGCCCACATCAATTCCATTCCAGTCATTTCTGAAACAGTTTTGTCAATTTCAGAAGCTCCATCAAATTGTAATATTTTAGCTCCACCATAAATAAACATTGCAAATACTACAATCCAACTAATTGCATTTTCAAAAATTTCTATTTTATCTTTTCTGTCGAATTTCATTCTTCGTGTTTTTCTTTTAGCTTGTTGCCAACATTAGTATGCTCATTGTGTGCTGTATTTTCTACCAAGCCATTTCTTCTTGTAATTCCGCATTCCAAAAAGTTCCAGTTTCCATTTCGGTTTCTATTAACTTAAATATTCCATTTGCAGAAAATTCAGTTGTTAATGGCGCGCCTTCAGTTGATAATTTTGTTTGTACCCAACCTGGATGAATTGAATTTACGTTTATATTTTTATCATTTAATCTTGCCGATAAAGTTTTCGTATACATATTTAATGCCGATTTAGACATTCTATATGCAGTGGAGTCAATTTTAGAAATTTGGTTCAATGTTGCCATAATTGAAGAAATATTTAAAATTTGACCATTCTCGTTAACAAAATCTAATATGGCTTCCGTAAAGCTTACAAGTCCAAAAACATTTGTTTCAAAAGTTAATCTTAAACTTTCTAAATCTGGTTCAGTTTTGTCCAAATCTGGAGCAATTCCAGCATTATTTACTAAAATATCAATTCCTTTGAATTTATTTCTAATTATTGAGTTTGCATTTTCAATTGAATTTTGATTTGTCAAATCTAACTCTACTACAAACAGGTTTTCAGAACTAATATTTTCAATTTTCCCATTTCTGGAAGTTCCAATTACAAAATAATTTTCAGCAATTAATTTTTCGGCCAAAGCATTTCCAATTCCTGAATTTGCTCCTGTTATTAGTACAATTTTATTGTTTAAATTCATTTTTCTGTTATAGAGCACAACTATTTTATTGTCTGTTATTATTATTTTGATTTGACGGATTGTAGTATTTTATCTCGCGTTTCGCGAAATTACCTATTTTTCTGAGCACTCATGCATTTTTTATCTCATTTTCTCCATAAATTTCTCTATTTCACCATTGTCATACAAAACAGGTCCGTGGCCAAAACAAAGAATTTTTGGTTTTAAGGCGTAAATTTTCTTGATAGAGGCACTATTTTTTTCTTTGTCAGTAGTAAACAGATTTGGCGGTTGGTCCAATCCAACAATAGTCGTAATTAAATTCATATTTACAAGGGCATCGCCTACTATCAAAACTTTATCTCTTTCTCTGAAAAATGAAATATGCCCGTTAGAATGTCCAGGCGTTTCAATAACCGTGAAACTACCAACATTATCTCCTTCTTTAAGTATTCGGGATACTTTATGACCTTTCCCAGCCCAAAATTTCTGTTGAAATCGAGCTATTAAATGATTTTTATTAGGATATTCGTTAATAACATGTCCTGATTCGGCGTTTACTTTTTCAAATTCAGAGGTCCAAAGGGGAATGTTTAAATGATTGCAAATTTTGCTGCTGCTGCCTTGATGGTCGGCGTGCGCATGCGTCAAAGCGTGGGCAGTTATCGCATGATTATGAATTGATTTTAAAATTTTTTTGCTCGAACCATGGATGCCTGAATCAATAAGGATATCATCAATAACATAACAATTAATACTATTTCTGGGCATTAGTGGAATTTGGAAAACATTTTTAGCTATTTCTTTCATTTCTGTTAGTTTTTAAAGTACAAAAATGAGGAACGAAATTTTTTTTCTCTTTGATAAATGTTAAGAAATGCTTTTTCTTATTCTGCTTTAAGGATTCGGGTTCCATTCCTAAAAACGAAGCAATGTGTATTAAGGGTGTTCGTTGAATTATTTTATCTGATGAAGTTTTCAAAAAGTCAAGATATTTTTCCTTCGCAGGGATAGAGTGAAGTTTTAAAAGCCGGTCGGATACACAAAGGAAGTTTTGTTCTGCCAAAATCCTTCCAACCTTTTCCCATTGAGGAATAAGACTATAGAGCTCTTGCATGTCTTTATAACTGATTGACAACGTTTCTGTATTTTCTATGCATTGTATATTTTCAATAGATTTTTTTTGATGGATAAAACTTGAATAAGAGGAAACAAAGCCATTGTCGCATGCCAAATACGTATTGGTTTCTTTACCATTATTTAAATAAAAAATACGTACTAAACCATTCACGATAAAATGAATATCCGTTGAAATTTCCCCTTCAATCAGGACGTACTCTTTTTGCTTGTATTTGTTATTTCTGAATTTAGATGTAATTATTTCTGTTTCAGTGTTTGTCAATTGTATAAAAGCAAGAATTTGTTTTATTAAATTATCATGTCCCATCTATTTCTAATAGTTTTTATTAATTCTGCTGTTGTATGACCCGCCAACTTTGTGTTGCTGCGTAAATTTAGCCAAAAATTTGCAAGTACAAAACCAGCAATACTATAAAACCGCTGTGGCAATAGGTAAAGTTTGTCTATAATTGTCCTTCTAATTTTGAAATTGCTTCTTTAAATTTCATTTTCATTGCCTTTTTTGGTTTTATTTTTTATTTCTTTTACTCCACCATTCGAATTGCTGCACTCACAATGAAAATAAATTTTTATTGTGTTTGTGGGGCATAAACGAGAAGTTCTCGTAAACGGTTGTTTACTGATCTTGTTTGTGGGCACAAACGAGACGCTTGTACCTAGGGAGAAGTAATTAATGATGTGAACATTGTGGAATATTCACCAATAAATTGGCTGTGGACAAGATCCAATACGACTTTTTATCGAGATAATTGTCCGCTAAATATAAAATGCAAAATCTGTATTAAAAACACGCTATTTATGCGTAAATTAGCAATGTTTTTTGCTACAAATATTAACTAAATATTTACTACTATGAAAAATATAGGCCTATTTTGTTTGCTGTTGGCTTGCATTGGACTCGAAAGCTGTAAAAAAAATCAAAGCGAAAAAGATGCTGAAGCAACTCCGGTCCAGGCTGTAAAGCCGACAAGCGTAGAGTGCTATAGAGCGTTGTACGAAAAAGACACTATTGAGTTAAAAATCAACACTTTAAAAGACGGGGAAATAACCGGAAATATGGTGATGAAAATTTTTGAGAGACCGAAAAAGATTGGAAAAATCGCTGGAGAATTCCGTGGAGATACACTATTTGCCAGTTACACATTTATTCGGGAAACGAATGATAAAATAACATATAAAAATCCAATGGCATTTCTAAAGCGAGGGAATGAACTTATTTTAGGCAAAGGGGAAATACAAACCACTATGGGAGCCTCTTATTTTGTTAAAGGCACACCTATAGATTTTGATCGTGTGAAATATAAATTTGCACATGTTGACTGCGTCGATAAATGATGTACAAATAAAGGGGGAAAAGTTATTACCCTTTTTAGCCACAGCTCAGGTTTATGTGATAATTAAATAATTACATCCCCTTAGCCCCTCTTATGATAGGAAAAGTTATTTTGTTTTTGGCAAGCTGAGATTTTGTTTGTGGGCACAAGCGAGACGCTTGCGCCAGCGAGGGGCGTTCGTGCTACTGAGTCCACGAAGCGGTGACGGTTCAAACTTATAGCTACTTATTCTTTATTTAAAAGCCGCAATCATTACTGCTGTGTCATAAAATGCCTGAAAACTAAATATTTTATCACCACGAAATTTAAAAATGTGCACCCACTCAGATGAAAATGATTTTCCTGATGTGTTTGAAGTTCCTGCAAAATAACCTTTTACAATTACGGCATCATTGTCTGCATAAAATTCTTGTGGTGCAAATTCTGTGAAGGCATGAGTACTGCCAATTTCCATAAAAAAACTCATCGTTTCGTTTTTGCCATTTCGTATTTTAGAATAGGATAGCTCTGCTTTATTTCCGTCATTCCAACATATATCATCGGTCATAGCATTTAATATACCTTCTACATTTTGGCTTCCCAAATCACCATAGACTTGCTGTACTGCTTTAATATTTTTTTCGTTTGTCATTTTAATTTACGTTTTAAAATAAATTGCCTACTCTGGTCGGTTTTCGGCTACTCCGTTTTTATTATTTGTCAAAGTTAATTTCTTCCAATTAGTTTCATGGTTGTCGGTCGTCTAAGCATGACGCACAACTCGTTTATAGGTCTGACAAAATCACCCCAATCTACCCAAAATAGGATGCCTTGGTCCAACAAACGTCAGACTTTATTTTTTTCAAATATATAGAAAAATGATTCCAAATCGTCAAATGGTTTTTTAAACGGACTGGTTTTGTTATCCCCACTTTTTGGAGTGCTTGTTTCAGGGTATTCTGCCATCGCTATTCAGGGCAATACTGTCCGCGTAAGGGATAGGCGGAAGCTACCGAAGTAGCCCAGATAGCCCGACCGCCGCCAGGGAAAAGGGCCTATAGACGACCCCCATAGTCAGCCCTTTTTTCTGGCGGGGGTTACGCCCAAGAAATTCGGTTGGTATTATTTGAAAAAGACATCGTAAGCAAACCGAATTAAAGTGCCAACAACCACAATCAAAAAGAAAATCCGAATAAATCCATTCCCTCGGTTGATCGCTAATTTTGCTCCAATCCATCCGCCAACGGCATTACTCGCAGCCATAGGCAGTGCGACAGCCCAAATGATTTTTCCTTTTAAGGCAAACAAGCATATAGAACCGAAATTGGTAGCCAGATTGACCATTTTTGCATTTGCCGAAGCGTGAAGAAAATCAAACCCCATAAGCGCTATGAAAGCCACGACAAAAAAACTTCCTGTCCCCGGGCCTATGAAACCATCATAAAAACCAACCACAAAACTGATTCCAACGGCATTAAAGATTTGGGTCCTCGGTGAAATATCCTTGTGAATATGCTGGCCAAAATTTTTCTTTGCATAGGTATAAATGGCTAACAGGGAAAGGACTACGAGCAATAAAGGCTTCATAAAGTCATTACTCACATACGTCAATAAAGTGGAACCCAAAAATGCCGATGGAAAGGCCAAAAGCATCATTAGAAACAATAGTTTCCAGTTCATGGTTACCTTTTTAAGGTACTGATACGCTGCAAAGGCGGTGCCGCTGAATGAAGGCAATTTTAGCGAACCAATTACAGTCGCTACCGGAAGATTGGGTAATAAAATCAGTCCCATTGGGGTTTGGATAAGGCCGCCACCGCCTACAATAGCATCGATAAATCCTGCGGCAAAAGCGGCAAGACAAAGTAAAATTATAATATAGGATTCCATTTTGGTTAAAGTATAAAATTATTTGGGGGATTAATTTGTAAAAATAGAGTTCCCTTTTATTTATTGCAATTAAAATAGTGTCGATTTATATCCAAACACTTATTTTTGTTTTTTTTAAATTAATTTCAAAAATGGATTCAACAAAAATCATCGAATTATTAAGTTATACTTTGCCGGCTATCATTACAGGAGCTGTTGCTTATTATTTTTTTAATCTACATACCAAAAATGAAGAAGGAAGACGTCGCTATTTATTGAATAAAGAAGCCCAAAAAAACGCCTTGCCACTTAGACTTCAAGCTTTTGAACGTATGGCTTTATTTTTGGAACGCATCAATCCTTCTAAATTATTAATTCGTATAACTCCAATTTCAGAGGATAAAAACGATTACGAAAATTTTGTAATCGCACATATCGAACAAGAATTCGAACACAATTTGACGCAACAGATATATATGTCAGACGAATGTTGGACCATCATTGTCACTGCAAAAAATGCAACAATTCATATGATTCGAAATGCCAGCAATAATCCTCGTGTGGATAGCGCATCAAAACTACGTGAAATAATTTTGAGTGATTTATTGGAAAAACAATCTCCAAGCAATGCCGCTTTGGCTTACATCAAGACAGAAGTGGGCCAGTTGTGGTAATAACAACTATTCTTTCAATAAACGATTTAATTGAAACTGTTCGGCAGCGTTCAAATTAGGTAAAATCAGTTCCAAAGCAGCTCTCATATCAGCATTTTTCAGCAAAATTCGGATGTTATCTCTTCCGAATTTTGAAAATTGCCACATATGATGTGTTGTCGCGTTTACCAGGTTTTTCAAAACCGATTCATCAATCAAATGAAAATCGATTAGTTTTTCTAAAGCATTTTGCCGTGTCGTTGCTTCAAAATTAGGAGAAGAATAATTAATTAATTCAGCGATTACAATTTCTTTATTTATGGCATAATCCGGCGTACTTAATGCCAATGACAACCACAATGTTTTTAAATTATAATCGTTAAACCCGATCCAATCTTTTGCTTTATCCAGATAATCGAAGCGATGTTCCGGAAAATTATTCCACAAATTATACAAGGCAATTTCTTGTGTCTGATACGATTTATCGTTTAGCAAACTTTCATATTCCGTCCTAAAATCAGCTGGAATTTCGGTCAAAGTATTGGCAACCGCCTGGTGAACCTGTAAATTATTCGTTTGTAAAGCCAGTAAAAGCAACTGCTTTTTGTCATCAAATTTTTCATTTCTCAATTGATGTACCGCCGTTTCTTTTACAGCGTAATACGCCTCCGATTGCAGTATTTGAGCCATCCTTTCGTTTCGTTCAGAAAGGGATTTATTTTTTAGTTTCCCAATTTCAAATACTATTTGCATCGATTTATTTCTACTCAATAAAGCATTTGCTATTTGAGTATCAAATCCTGCAGATTCAAGCCACACTTTGCTAAAATTTTTCAAGTCATAATCAGACACTTTTCGCACCTCATCAAAGAAATCCTGTGTGTTTACCGTTTTAAACGAATACTTTTTTAAATAACTTTTTACCGCTTTTTTAAAAGCTTTATCCCCAATTGCTTCATGCAAAACATGCAATGCCCACGCTCCTTTTTGATAAAAACTCAGAGAACTCGCTTTGGGATTCAAGACAGGAATTGTATCCGTTTTTGATGCCTGTTTTAGTTGTTGGGCCGATTCATATAATTTGGAATAAAAATAATCCTCGCCATAGATTTTTTTTTCGGCAAGCAAAGCATAATAGGTGGCAAAACCTTCCTGTAGCCAATGTTCTTTACCGCTTTGCGCTGTAATCAAATCGCCAAACCATTGATGGGCGAGTTCATGAGCGTTGACATTTGTGTAGTCTCGATCTTCAAAACCTATGGAATCCACAACATAATGACTGGAAAATAAGGTGGCCGAAGTGTTTTCCATGCCGGCATACAAAAATTCACGAACGGGAATTTGTTTATAAACTTTCCAGGGATACTTCACTCCTATTCCTTTTTATTTCCACTTTCACCTTCGCTCAGCAAACC
>Ga0137355_1000089_pt1 | contig 14405 bp, 9 predicted proteins | sample EasRivERMLT800_2_FD_104763 | JGI IMG/M metagenome (GOLD analysis project Ga0137355, IMG submission 104763) | Soil microbial communities from meander-bound floodplain in the East River, Colorado, USA - East River MetaG ERMLT800_2 | ecosystem: Environmental > Terrestrial > Soil > Floodplain ... | reverse complement strand
CAGTTTATCGGAAGGTAATAACTAAACCATTTGGTCTCGTAACGAGGTGTTATAATCAATGTATTTGCCTGACTACTGCTATTTATACCCGTTTTATTGGTCAGGCCAATATTTCCATTTAAGTTCAAATAGAACTTTTTGTGCATGTTCCAGTCCGCATCCAAATGCATTACCGAAGGCAAATTAACTTTTCTGTCACTATACGTTGTAGTCGGCGGTGCATAAAGATCTAAAAATTCTTCAATGTCATCGGTCGCTTCAATTTGCGCCTGAGTAAGAATATTATTAAAATTATAAATTTCTTGTTTCGAGTTTTTATATTTTATGGAACCTATATCGGTAATAGACAATCCAAAACGCAATTTGTATTTATTTTGGTCTTTAAAATTATTGTCAACAGCTTTGGCATTACTTAGATCATAGGACACATAATCAGGTCTCCACTCATAAATAAAACCGAAATCAAAACCAAATCCATTAGAACTACCGTCAAATTTCACATCTTCATTCCCGGTAATAAAATCCTGGCTGGTTCCTACAGTTAGCGTCCCTGTGGTTCCAAATGTACTGGTCAAAGGATTATTGGTTTGGTTAAACACCGTTTTTATATCATTTCCATTGGTATAAGAATTTATTCCTCCCAATAAATATTTGGCGGTAAAACCTCCCTTTAGAAAATGCTGTTTATTTTGGAGCAAAACCGTGGCATAAGAAGCCCCTATTTCTGCCCAAGAATGCCCCACAAAATTAGGATCTCCCACATTAATGTTAAAATCATTCGCATCATCAAGACCTTCTTCGATTTGAGCAACTAATTCTCCATTTAAACTGTTCGCATTACCAATTGCCCGTGCTCTTGTAAAAATGGCAATTGCATGTTTTGGAGCGATGTTAAACATAAAAGAGGGTCCCATAACGTCTGAATAGACAATTCCACCATTGTTTTTTGATGGAGATTTTTTCCCTTCTTTGCTAACATCATAAGAGCTTTTTGATAAATCAAATAAGCTTAAACCATAAAAATCATTGTTCAAAGAACTACTTGTCGAGAACAAATTGATATCTGCCCTGAAACGAGAATCTACAATCGAAGCCGGATTAAAAAGTACTCCCTGCACTCCCGCATAATTATCAGAAAAATAACCCATATAGGATTGCGCATGCATGGTTTGAATTGTTATCAAAAATAGTAAGCTAAGTAAAAAATTTTTCATTAAATACGTTTTAAATTAATATCAAAATAGTGATCATCCCTTTCGAGTAGATTTTTTATTTTTGCCACTAGGGCCACCAAAAAACCGAGTTAAATACAATTTATTTGATTAAAAAAATTGCTCAAATTTCCTCAAAAACTCAAATTCTTAATTTTCCGCAATAATACATTCTTTTTTAATATAAAGAAGAATTATTCTACAAAAATAAACCGCTCAAGTTAATTTATTTTAATCAATTACTCCTCATTCCCAAAACATCCAATTTCAGACCAATTACACAAATAACATTATCCAAAAAAAAACACCTAATTGATCTTCGCTTCAATTAGGTGTTTTTCAAAATATAATTATTTGCCCTTAAAATACTTCGCTGGCTTCTTTTAATTTTTCCATGTTGTTAACCAATTGCAATTCGTCAACAATTTTCTGGATATCACCATTCATAATATTACCCAAATCATACAAGGTCAACCCAACACGGTGATCCGTCACACGCCCTTGAGCATAATTGTAAGTACGAATCTTTGCGGAACGGTCACCAGAACTTACTTGAGAAGTACGTTTGGTAGCATCTTCAGCTTGTTTTTTGGCCAATTCCATTTCGTACAAACGAGAACGCAAAACCGTCAAAGCTTTGTCTTTATTTTTGTGTTGTGATTTTTGATCCTGACATTGTGCCACCAATCCAGTTGGAATGTGCGTTAAACGTACTGCTGATTTCGTAGTATTTACCGATTGCCCCCCAGGTCCTGATGAACAGAAGAAATCCACACGAACATCGTTCATATCGATTTGAACGTCAAATTCTTCCGCTTCTGGAAGTACCATAACCGTCGCTGCCGAGGTATGCACACGTCCTTGGGTTTCTGTTTGTGGTACACGTTGCACGCGGTGAACTCCCGCCTCAAACTTCAAAGTTCCATAAACATCTTCCCCGGTTACTTCAAAAATTACCTCTTTGAATCCACCAGAAGTTCCTTCATTCATATCTACAACCGAAGTTCTCCAACCACGGCCTTCACAATATTTGGTGTACATACGGAACAAATCCCCTGCAAAAATACTGGCTTCGTCCCCACCCGTTCCGGCGCGAATCTCAACCATTACGTTTTTCGCATCTTCAGGATCTTTAGGAATCAGCATAAATTTGATTTCATCCTCTAATTCCGGTAATCTTTCTTTGGCTTCATCCAATTGCATTTTGGCCATTTCCACCATATCGGCATCACTACCGTCAGCAATTATTTCGTTGGCCTCCTCTATATTTGCCATCAAAAGCACATATTCATCACGCTTTTCTGCCAAAGCTTTTAAATTCTTATACTCTTGATTCAATTGCACATAACGCTTCTGATCTGAGATTACATCCGGTTGAATAATCAAATCCGATATCTCATCGAAACGCTGTTTTACTATTTGAAGTCTATCTAACATTTTTATAAATCTTTATTTCTTCTCTACTTACTATTTTGCCAAAAGGCGAAATGAACCTTTGATACGATTTTCTTATTTTCATTAAAAATTCAAAATAAGAACGGTAACTCAGTTCGGAGTGCAAAAGTACAAAAAAAAGTATTCAATTTTTATTGTTCTTTTTAGCTAATTATATAGGCATAAATGACACTTCTTTTTCAACCTCAAACAAACAGCCTGTTTCCATTCTCGAAAATCACGATGATTTAGACATGCAACATTATGTAGATTTGTCTTTCCGAGGCACGAGACCCGAGCGATAGCGCATAGACGAAGTAAATCACATAACGTGAGTAACCAATGTGATTTCTCCTTCGTCGAAATGACAAAAAATAACCCCAGTTAGCGCGAGCAGAAATAAACGCAAACGCTGGTGCGAGCATCTTGCTCGTACACACAAACAAAGTAAAAACACAAGAAACTACACCCCTAAAAAAGTTGTAGTTTTTTCATTAAATTACATACATAACAATTCCGTTTAAACCGGATTTGCAATCAACCCAATAGATTGGAAATATAGCAGTGCCAGAAACTAGGGCAATAACGACCATTCTATTTTGGAAATCGACATGAATTAGATTGTGTACGAACAAGATGCTCGCACCAGCATGAGGTATCGAAACGCCTACTAAAACCATAGGCTCGCCTATCAAAACCATAGGCATGCCTACTTAAAGTATAGGCGCTCCTACAAAAACCAAAGACTCGCCTACCAAAACTATAGGCACGCCAATCAAAACCATAGGCACGTCTACATAAACTATAGGCGTGCCTACTTAAAATTATAGCCCGCCTAAACAATTCACACGCCCGCCTACAAAAAACAAAGGCGACACCTCCAAAATAGATAGGCGTGCCTATAAAAACTGTATGCGACACCTATAAAAATCAAAAGCGAGCCTATCAAAATTGAAGGCGAGCCTATCAAAAACAAAGGCAGCGCCTACAAAATCGAGAGGCATGCCCTAATAATAGTATGGCGTAGCATTCCATAAAATTTCTTTTTAATACCAATTTCTAAATTCCTAATTTGCGCCTTCAAATTAGAAGGAGAAAATGAAGGTCTGTATTGCCGAAAAACCAAGTGTAGCACGCGAAATCGCATCCGTTTTGGGAGCCAATACCAAACATGATGGGTATTACGAAGGCAATGGCTATCAGGTCACTTATACTTTTGGGCACTTATGCACCTTGAAAGAACCTAACGATTACAAACCCAATTGGAAAAGTTGGGATTTGAATAATCTTCCCATGCTTCCCGAAAAATTTGAGACCAAAGTGGTGCAAAATTCGGGGATTCAAAAGCAATTTAGAATTGTAAAAGGTTTATTTGATAAGGCTGAACTTGTCATAAATTGCGGGGATGCCGGGCAGGAAGGAGAACTCATTCAGCGCTGGGTCATGAATGAAGCACAGTACAAAGGCGAGGTACAACGCCTATGGATTTCATCCCTAACCACCGAAGCCATCAAAGAGGGTTTCGAAAACCTAAAACCATCCGCCAACTACGACAATTTATACTATGCAGGATTTTCCAGAGCCATTGGCGACTGGTTACTCGGCATGAATGCCACCCGTTTGTACACCGTAAAGCATGGCGGATACAAACAAGTATTGTCTATCGGTCGGGTGCAAACCCCAACCCTAGCCATGGTGGTGGATCGATTTAAAGAAATTGAGAATTTTAAACCGCAACCCTACTGGGAGTTGCAAACTTTATACAGAGAGACACTTTTCAGCTATGAAGAAGGACGCTTTTTGAAAAAGGAAGATGGTGAAATTTTGGCTAATAAAGTCAAGGAAAGTGATTTTGAAATTGTTTCTGTTGATAAAAAGAATGGCAATGAGTTTGCGCCTAAACTGTTTGACTTAACAGGCTTACAGGTATATTGCAATACAAAATTTGGATTTTCGGCAGATGAAACGCTTAAAATTGTCCAGACTTTGTACGAGCAAAAAGTAGTTACTTACCCAAGAGTCGATACCACGTTTTTACCAAACGACATCTATCCAAAAGTACCTGGTATTCTGCAGAAACTAACCAATTATTCTGAGCTGACACAACCTCTCTTAGAAAAAAAGATAAAAAAATCACCCAAGGTTTTCAACGATAAAAAAGTAACCGATCACCATGCGATTATTCCAACGGGGATACAAGCCAATTTGCAATACAATCAGCAACAAGTGTATGATATTATTGTGAAACGTTTTATTGCCGTGTTCTATGACGATTGTTTGGTGGCCAATACCACAGTAATTGGAAAAGCAGCCGATGTACTATTCAAAACCACCGGAAAAGAAATCTTAAAAAAGGGATTTCGCGTAGTTTTTGAAGATCCCAACGCCAAAGAAAAAGAAGCCGATATATTACCAAGTTTTGTTGTAGGCGAAAAAGGACCGCACGAACCCTCGTTTTTAGAAAAGGAAACCAAACCGCCCAATCAGTTTACGGAAGCTACTTTATTGCGCGCCATGGAAACTGCAGGCAAGCAAGTCGACGATGAAGATTTACGCGAATTGATGAAAGAAAACGGTATTGGGCGTCCGTCAACACGAGCCAATATTATTGAAACGCTTTTCAAACGCCAATACATCGTTCGAAACAAAAAACAGGTTTTGCCAACGCCAACGGGGATTCAACTGATTGACACGATTCAGAATGAATTAATAAAGTCGGCTGAACTTACAGGTTCCTGGGAAAAGCAGTTGAAAGATATTGAAAAAGGAACTTTTACCGCCGGTGCGTTTATCAACAATATGAAACGCATGGTAGAAGCCTTGGTATATGAAGTACGAAGCGAAACCAGACGTGCCAATATTTCGCATGCAGGAAGCGTTCAGAAACAAGAAGCTACAGTTGAGAAAAAGAAAGCGGCAGGAATTTTGGCTGAAGTCTGTCCGAAATGCAAAAAAGGGACACTTGTAAAAGGGAAATCCGCTTATGGATGTGCCGATTATAAAGCGGGTTGTCATTTCGTATTGCCTTATACTTTCGCGGAGAAAAAAATATCGGAGAATCAATACTTGCGATTGCTCCAAAAAGGATCCACCGTAAACTTGAAAGACTTCAAAACCGATGCCGGTACTGTGGAAGGCTTGCTACGCTTTGATGAAAATTTTAAACTCATATTAGAACCAAAGAAAACAGCCGTAAAAACAACACCGGATGCATTAGCCTGTCCCAAATGTAAAAAAGGAACGGTACTGAAAGGAAAAACCGCTTATGGTTGTGGCGACTATAAATCGGGCTGTGATTTTAAAGTAACTTTTGATGTGGTTAGAGCAAAACTGAAAGATCAAAAACCTACCAAAGAACTGGTTTATTCTATTTTGAACGAAAGCATTTAAGGCTAAATACTAAATTTAATTTTAAACATATAAGGTATATAAGATTTTTTAAACTAGCAGTAAAAAGTGATTATTTATATTTTATTATATGCCTTATATGGTAAAGCTTTACACCACAATAGAATATTTTAATTACTTGTTTATAAAAGAGTCCAAGAGTTTATTTCCAAAGCTAAAAAAAGGACACTATGTTATTTTTTTATACTTTAGCGTTTCATAATAACACCAAATATTTCCACCAATGTTTCAAAAAACGACTCTTTTACTGCTTTTTCTAGCAATCGCTTCCTGTAAAAAAACCGATTCAAAAGATAAGATCAAAGCGGCCTCATGGCTTCTTGGAAAATGGGAAACTAATACCGAAGAAGGGAATTTATCAGAGGAATGGCAAAAATTAAATGACAGCACTTTTCAAGCCCATTCTTTTTTTATCAGAGGAAAGGACACTTTGCATTTTGAGACTATTACACTACAGCAAAATGGTGAAGAGTTAATCTATAGTGCTACTGTAAAAGGGCAAAACAACGACGAACCGGTATCCTTTAAGTTAACAAATGCAACCGAAAAAAAATTGGTTTTTGAAAATCCTAAACACGATTATCCTCAGAAAATCAGTTATACCCAAATTAGTAAAGACAATTTAGTAGCTCAAATTTCAGGGACACAACAAGGAAAACCAAGTTCAGAGAAATATCCTATGAAGAAATCCGAATAGAAATTCAATCTTTTTTAAAAACATCAAACCTAACCTTACTTCTCAAGTAAGGTTTTTTTATTATTTATTAATGGTTGCCCATTAATAGCATATCGAGTATTTCAAAACATTACCTGTAAACTGGCACGAATAAATTTTGCCATTTCGAAATTGGTGGCTATATTTACTATGCTATTTTAGCTCTTCCAAACAAAAAAAATACATACGGGCTTTCTTGTCCTTTCGAACGTCTTTGAGTTCTTTTTGACCTATTAAAAATATTGAGAAATTTTCTTGAATCTCAAATCCGAATGATTATTTGAAACAAAAACAAGTTTAAAACTAAATTAAATCTATTACGATGAAAAAAATTATTTTAGTTGCTTGCTTACTATTTTTAAGCGCCTTGAATTTGATGGCCCAAGAACAAATTTTTAATTACACATACCAAAGTAATATATTAAACAAAGGCCAAAAAGAGCTGGAAGTATGGACTACCGTATTGAGCGGCAAAGAGAAGTATTATAGAGAAATACAAAACAGAGTTGGATATGAAGTGGGTTTATGTTCTAATTTACAAATATCCTTTTATTTGAACTCCGAACAAAAAGCGGCTTTTGACGATGTAACAGGTGAAATCGTTATAGAAGCTCCCGAAATATCCGTTTCGAATGGGTGGAAACATAAATTTTCTGACCCTATTGCCGACCCCATAGGATGCGCAGGATATGTGGAGTTCACAGTGACTATGGATGAAATAGTGGTGAGGGTAAAAGCTATTTTTGACAAAAAAATAAGAAGAAGCACTCATGCATGGAACATAACATTTAAAGAAGGGTGGAAATCAATCATTGAAAATGGAGAAGCAGAAGTCGGAAAAGAAATAAAATATGATTTCAACTATGGTTACTCTTACAATCTAAATAAGAATTGGAATTTAGGAGTTGAAATTATTAACAAAAACACATACATTGAAGAAGACGATTATTCGCATTCTGCATTATTTGCAGGTCCCACTTTAGGATTCAATATGGATAATTTTTGGTTAAACGCATCTGTTTTCCCACAAATTTCCGGACTTAACACCTCTTCTACGAATTCTGCTTTGAATCTGGATGAATTCACAAAAATAAACTCACGTCTTATGTTTTCTTATAGTTTCTAGTATATCTAAATATCACTTTTTTTTAAATGCAATTAACATATCTCAAATTCATGAGATGCGTTTTTCTTTATTGCGGAAAGAATAAAAATCAACATTACCCAGCTAACTTCAGTTTAAACAAAATCCTAAATAGCTATATTCCAAAAAGTTAATATTTTTGTTAAATATTTTATTTGTAATTAGTCTAAATAAGTTTTGTGAATTGAAATATGGGTTCTATATTTGCGTTGTTATTTTTATTTATTCCAAATAAGCACTTATGAAAAACATAATCAAAACAGTACTCTTCTTATTATTCACATCATTTTATATGAATGCGCAAGAGAACGGAAATATCGAAGGAAAAATAGTTTCATCGGACGGATTTCCCCTTTCCGGAATATCAATTAAGTTCGGAAAGTCTTCAAATAGTAACAAAACCAATCAAAAGGGAGAATTCAACTTCATAAATTTCCCGGTAGGAAATCATGTCATTATCCTCGAAGGAGAAGGATTAAAAAAACAATCAAAAGAAATAAAAGTAGTTCCCAACGAAACCACTTTTGTCGAATTCAAATTGGAAGAAGACATCAACGTCTTACAAGAAATAGTGATTGTAATCAAAGACAGTCCCAATAAGAAAAAAGAAACTGTTTTATCCGGTTTAGAAATAAAACCATTAGACTTACCGCAAAGCGTACAAATAATAGGAAACAAAGTAATAGAACAGCAACAAACGATCCGTCTGAGTGATGCCGTAAAAAATGTAAATGGAGTATATGTTGGTTCTGCACGCGGTGGAGCACAAGAATCCTTCTGGGCCAGAGGTTATGATATGACCTCAAACAATATGTTCAAAAACGGTTTCCGTTTAAACAGTGGGTCTATGCCTGAAGTAGCTTCCCTGGAAAAAGTAGAAGTCCTAAAAGGCAGTTCTGCCTTATTGTTTGGAAATGTGGCTCCCGGAGGAATCATGAATATGGTGACGAAATCCCCGTCCTTCAAGAAAGGCGGAGAAATAGCCATGCAACTTGGGAGTTATGCATTTTACAAACCTTCAATTGATATTTACGGCCCATTAAATGAAGTTATCGCTTATCGTTTTGTAGGCTCTTATGAAAACTCTGAGAGTTTTAGAGATGTGGTAAAAAAAGAACGTTTATATGTCAACCCATCTCTTACATTTAAAGTAAGTACAAAAACTGATATCGTATTACAGGGTGATTATTTAAAAGACAATTGGACTCCTGATTTTGGTACCGGAGCCATAGGAGATGAAGTGGCAGACATACCCAGAAATACGTATTTAGGAGCAAATTGGTCTACAGGATTGACAAAACAAGCTACTGTTTCAGCATTACTTAAACATAAATTCAATGACAATTGGAAATTAAACTTCAATAGCTCTTTTCAAGATTACAGCAGAACTTCTGAAGGAACTGAGCGTGTCCAGCCTTCAGCAAATGGGGATTGGAACCGTCCACTTGGAAAAAACAAATCGCTGGAAAAAATTGCAGGGGAGCAAATAAACTTACAGGGGAATTTTAATACGGGAGAAATAAAACACAAATTATTTACAGGTGTCGATGGCGATAATTCCTTTTTAGAAGCATATACCTACGCATTTCTTGAAAAAGATGGAAATGGAAATCTGTTATACCCAAATGGTATTTATGATACAATCAATATTTTTGATTTAACTCTGTATCCTCAAAAAACAATTATTCCGAATGCCACAAATACCAAAATAGTAAAAACAACCACGAACCGTTTTGGAATCTATGCACAGGATTTAATTTCTGTTGCCGAAAAATTCAAGGTATTAGCAGGAATACGCTGGTCATGGCAAGAAGCCGAGGCTGTTACATACATTACACAAGCACCCACAACAAAACGCATAGATGAGGCATTTTCTCCAAAATTAGGTTTAGTGTACCAACCTACAAAAGACATGTCCCTATTTACAAGCTATGCCAACTCATTTACGCCCAATACCGGAAACAACATTTATGGAGAACCTATAGAAGCTTCTATCATAGACCAATATGAAATAGGTGTTAAAAAAGATTTTTGGAGAGGTTTATTGAGCACCAATGTAACCCTATACCAAATTGTGAACAGCAACCTGGCCCAAACAGCCGAATTTAAAGCTGACGGGACAACCAATACCGATTCGACTGTAAAAACGCTAAGCGGAGAAACCACCAGTAAAGGAATTGAAATTGACATCAATGCAAGCCCTATCACAGGTTTAAATGTTATGGCCGGCTATAGCTACAATGACATGCGCTACACAAAAACCACAGGAGCAAAAGGAAGTTACATAGAAGGAGATCGATTGGTTAGAACACCTGCAAATACAGCAAATTTAAGTTTCTTCTATACGCTGCAAACAGGAAAATTAAAAGGATTCTCTTTTGGTAGTATCGCTAATTATATTGGGGAAAGATTAGGAGGATGGAATAACACCAACGGGCAAACGATTCCAGACAGAGAAATTCCGCTTGAAGGATATACCACCATTGATTTTTCGGCAGGTTATAACTGGAAACAATTTTCGATCTTGTGTAAACTGTCCAATATTTCAAATGTTTTGAATTATAACGTTCATGAGAACTACAGCGTAAACCCAATTGCGCCGCGTCAAGTCATGACAACCCTTAAATACAGATTCTAATTAAACTTTTCATCTAATAAGAAGTCTCGCATTTTAAACTAATTATAACTTTTTCAGAAAAAACATGAAAAAAATCAACTTCAGGAACTTACATCGTGATTTAGGCTATTTCTACATTGGATTAATCATTTCATTTGCCTTCTCCGGTCTTATGATGAACCATAGAGACGCATGGCACCCCGAAAAATACACCACCGAAACAAAAGCCGTTGAAGTAAAACTTCCCGCAGAAAATGAAATCAACGAAAAGTTTGCCGAAGATTTAGGAAAACAATTGGGAATAGACGACAAGTTTAGACGTCATAACATAAAGAAAGGAACATTCAAAATTTCCTTTGAAAACCACGATGTCGAAATTGATATGAAAACCGGAAAAGGTGAAATCGTAGCTTTCAACAAAACACCAATCATCAGCCAGTCGATGAAACTGCATAAGAATACCTCTAACTTCTGGATTTATTATTCTGATATTTTTGCCTTGAGCTTAATCGCCATCGCCTTAACGGGCACCATAATGATAAAAGCCGGTAAATTCAGCTGGAGAAACCGAGGCTGGAAACTGGCGGTGGCAGGAATTCTATTTCCTTTGATCTTCTTGTTTTTGTTGGGATAATATCATAGCTTAAAAAAATCAACAAACCTCGTTTAGCATTAGACGAGGTTTTTTCTTTTGAAAAAGAAAGCGCATTTTAACTATATTTGAAAGAGTTCCTAAACTTTTTACATCTCAACAAAACAACAATACAGAAATAAATCATTATGACAGATTCCCCGAAAAAACAATTAAATAAGAGCCTCGGTTTAAGTTTTGGTATTGCAGTATTAATCGGAGGTACAATTGGAGTTGGAATTCTACGCACACCGGGTGTCATTGCGGGTATGTTGGACAATTATTGGCTTATCCTTACCTGCTGGATTATTGGAGGATTTTATATTATAATTGGCGCCAATTCTTATGCCGAACTGGCCACAATGCTGCCCAAAACCGGTGGCTCTTACAATTACATAAAAAGAGCTTTTGGAGAGTATGCCGGCTTCCTGTCCGGCTGGTTTGATTATATCGCAAACGCAGTCCCGCCCGCTTTTTACTGTATCGTAATCAGTGAATATATTGTCACTTTATTTCCAAATTTGGAAAGCCAGACTACAATCATTGCTATTGCCTTTTTAGTTGCCTTTACCTTGCTTCATGTAAGCGGCGTAAAAAACGGCAGTTTTCTCCAACAGCTAACCAGTGTCATCAAAGTCATTTGTTTTATTGTATTAATTGTGGCTTGTTTTATGTATTCCGGCATAAAATTTAATCCGATTGAAAAAGCTACTCCATTCTTTGAAATGGGTTTGTTATTTGGTTTTTTCAAATCACTTCAGTTAGTCATTGGAACTTATGACGGCTGGAACTGTGTTTGCTTTTTTGCGGAAGAAGATGAAAACCCAAGCAAAAACGTTCCTAAATCATTATATACCGGAGCCATAATTGTCATTGTTCTTTATGTTTTAATAAACGTAGCTTTTTTCCAGGTATTGCCTGTTGCTTCATTGGCAAATTCATCTTTGGCTGCTTCAGATGTCGCTAAAGTGGTATTTGGTAATAACGGTTCCATTGTAGTAACCCTTATAGCCATTTTCTCTTTGATCAGTATTCTCAATGCCTATATGATGATTCCAGCCCGGATACTGTTCGGATTGAGTCGAGATGGTCTTTTTATCCAAAAAGGAACCACAATAAACAAAGGCGGCACACCGATAGTGACACTTATAATCTCTTCCTTATTCAGTTTACTGTTGATCAGCATAGGTTCATTCGAAGTATTATTTTCATTTGGAACCTTCATGACAGTCATTGTTTGGGGATTGGCCTATTGCTCACTCATCAAATTAAGAATTACAGAACCCAATTTACCCAGACCCTACCGCTCCTGGCTTTACCCATACTCAACACTATTTATGATTTTTGCTACACTGGCATTATTGGTTGGCTTTGCTTACAGTGACAGGCAAAATTTTGTAATTATTATAATTATCACTTTAATTTCGTATCCTGCCTATTTGTTTTTAAATAGGAGAAATAAAAAAGAATATTAATTACAAATCTCCACTAACAGAACAGCTTCCTGATACGTTTTATGTCTATTTACATCTTTGATTTTCTTGCTCCTGTTGGTTTATTTTATTTATTCCAATGACAAGTTCAATCGATAATTTGTAGGAATAATTCAATATATTTAAAAAAACGGCAAAAAGCTACGGAGCAACACGTATAGACAAATAACCAACAATAATATTCAACATACGTATATGAAACAACTATTTTCTACACTTTTAGTGATTATTTGTTCCTCTTGTACAATTAAAAATGATGAAGTAGAAAGTATTGAAATTATGGCCTATTATTATAATTTAAATATTGATCAATCAAAGCTGATGCTTGATTGTCTGTTTTATTCAAGAACTAACAATGATGGCTTTACTGAGGTTTTAAGTCAAAAACTTCCTTCTTCTTCCCGAAAAGATTTTGGCTATGAGTATTCAATTAATAAACAATTAATAAATGAAATTGAAATCCAGACAAAAACTTCAAACGAAAAATCATTTGATGCAAAACTGAATAAAACAATTACTAAACTTTATTGTGGCCCAACAATTCGATACAGAATAAAATACAAAAGTGGAAAATCGTTTTTATTTGTTACAAATGAAAACATAATGGAAAAGGATAAAAAGTTTCAAGTTTTTGAAGCTTTTTATAAAACTGTGACTCAAAATACAAAACCTAAAATGTTCAATAGCGTTCGAAGAGAATACATAAAAAGTAAGCAGGCGGAATTTGAAAAATTTACAATTAGAAGAGACAGTTTACATCATTCATTTCCTCCATTACCGAAAAAGAGTGAAATAAAATTCATCAAACTATAATTTCGATAGCGCGCATTAATATTCAGAAAAATCAATAATTATCAAAAATAATTTCTTGTTTGAAATGTTTTGTATTTGATTGTATTTCAAAATGTTGATCGTTATTTATTTAGGAAAATAATAGGAGGATATTTCTATTTTAGTTAAAAATTTTTCCGGTGTAAAATAAAATCATTTAATTCCTCGTTTTAATTATTCATTTTAGAACCCAAATCTATAATTAAAAAACAAAAATTATGAAAAAAATTAGATTGCATGCCCTAGGAATTTTTACAATGGTATTAATGAGTTTGTCTCTTCTCAGTTGTGATAATAATGACAATCAGGATCAAAACACATCAAGACTTATGGTCAGAATGTCTGATGCTCCCGGCGATTATGACGAAGTAAACGTTGAGGTACTTGATGTAATGATTAAAGATAATTCTGATTCTGGTGACAACGGTTGGATAAGCGTTGGTGACAAAACCCAAGTAGGAGAAGGAAAAATTTATGATTTATTAAAATTGACAGGAGGAACGAACATTATGCTGACGGACAGTTTAATTCCTTCAGGTCATTTGGGACAAATCCGATTAATTCTTGGAGATAATAACACCGTTGTTGTAGATGGAGAATCTTTTGCTTTGAGTACGCCAAGCGCCCAACAGTCTGGATTGAAATTACAGATTAATCAAACTTTGACACCTGGTAGTACTTATGAATTCCTTTTGGATTTTGATGTGAATAAATCTATCGTGACAACAGGTAATTCGAGTTACATTCTTGAACCGGTTATTCGAGTGTCAACATCGGTAGCGTCAGGTGTAATCAAAGGAATTGTCAGCCCGGCAGTTGACTATCAAGTTTTAGCATCCGTTCAGCAGGGAGAGCAAATTTTCTCGGCATTTGTAACAATAGATGATAAAGATGGTGATGCTACTGATGGTGACGGAGCTT